>Ga0129312_1000441_pt1 | contig 36410 bp, 32 predicted proteins | sample O827metagenome_FD_94434 | JGI IMG/M metagenome (GOLD analysis project Ga0129312, IMG submission 94434) | Orangutan group fecal microbial communities from Wisconsin, USA - O827 metagenome | ecosystem: Host-associated > Mammals > Digestive system > Large intestine > Fecal | place: USA: Wisconsin... | reverse complement strand
TCGGAGAGTACCTGCGCCGTGGGGAGCCGGTCCAGCACCGCCTCCAGCGACGGGCCGGTATAGCGGAAGCGGATATGCTCCAGCCGCCCGCCGTACATCAACTGGACGCGCTTGCGGAACTCGCCCTCCTCGAACCGCTTGGCGTAGGGCACGCGGAAATGCTCGTTCAGCACCTTCACCGACCGGATGCGGTCGATGCGGTAGATCGTCGGGAACAGGTCGTCGGGGTTGTCGAAGTCCGTCTTGTCCTCCAAAAACGCCGTCAGATAGAAGTAATACTCGGAGAACATGATTCCCACCGGCTGCACCCGGCGCTTCACCAGCGTTGGCTCCTTCATGCGCTCGTACCCGATCTCAATGACCTGCTGATTGCGGATGGCCTGCCCCAGCTCCCACAGGCTGCCCAGCACGCTCTGCCCGTGGTGGGGTGGAATGTAGTGCAGCTTCTCATTGGCCACCAGCTCCCGCACGGCCTTCTGGCTCTCCTGCGGCACGGCGCAGTCGATGAGCTTGTCCAGTATGCCGCCCATATCCTCGGCGGGCAGAGAGCGGCTCTCCAATAAAATCTTGCACACCGCCAGTATCTCGCTGTTGGTCAGTCCCCGCGGGTTGCCGGACACCATGCGGTAGCCCCGCTGCTTGCCGTCGTAGATGACCTCCTGCTCCAGGTGGCGCTCGGCGAGAAAACAGCGCAAGTCCTCTACGTCACGCTGAATGCTCCGCTGCGTGACGTGAAACTCCTGCGCCAGATCTGCTTTTTTCAGGGTGCGTCCCTGCTCCAGGCGGGTGTATATCTCCAACAGACGCGCCGATTTCAGCTCGGATCGCTGTTCCATATTTCCTCCGTTTCTCATGCACCGTCAAACACATATTTATATCTACTAAATATAATACTATGTCCGTTGGCTCATGTCAATTATTGTCCCTTTTCGTTACCATAGTAGCGGGAGATGATGTGCATGAAGACTATCTATGCGGACAAATACCGTCAGATCGGGCTGAAGATCGCCTACTACCGCAAGCTGCGGGGTCTGACGCAGGAGCAGCTGGCCGAAAAGCTGGAGCTGAGTCCGGCGTTCATCGGCCATGTGGAGGCGCCCAATGTCAACAAGGCAGTGTCGCTGGACACGCTGTTTGATATTGCCGTCGCCCTGGACGTGCCGCCCTACAAGTTCCTGCAATTCGACGAGTGACGTTTTTATTCGACCACAGTATACCACGTAATACGCATTGTGTCAGCAAATTTTACCAAGTTATCCGCCGCTATATCACGAAATATATGGCAATTTCCATAAAATGGTACAGGAGTGCAGCCCTTTTACTTCCTCTGCTGTCAAGTATACCGCAGAGGGTGGACAGCCCGTGTCACTCTGCTGATATTGATAAAAGTTCCGCTGGTGCGACTGCACCGGCGGAACTTTTTGTTGGTGGCGGCGAACAAAAACGACTGACCCCCCACGAACGCTTGCGCATTTCCGCAGCGGCTGGTACAATAGGGGCAGAAAGCGAGGTGCATGGGCATGAAGCTCTATTTCAAGCAGCGGATGTTTTCATGGTTCGACAGCTACGATATTTACCACATGGACGGGAACGGCGCGGTGGCTTTCACAGTGGAGGGCAAGCTGTCGTGGGGACACTGTCTGCATATTCTCGACCCTATGGGGCAGCACATCGCCACAGTACAGCAGCAGGTGTTCACCTTCCTTCCCAAGTTTGACCTGTACATTGGGGAGCAGTGCGTGGGTACCATCCGCAAAGAGTTCACGTTCCTGCGACCGTCGTTCACGCTGGACTTCAACGGCTGGCGGGTGGAGGGCAGCTTCATGGAGTGGGACTACGCCATCGTGGACGCAGCGGGACAGCAGGTGGCCTCGGTGTCCAAAGAGCTGTTCCACTGGACAGATACCTACGTCATCGACGTGGCGGACGAGGAAAACTCCCTGTACGCGCTGATGGTGGTGCTTGCCATCGATGCGGAGAAATGCTCACGGAACTGAGGGGGCAGGCTATACCTTTTTATTGTTTCCAGCAGCGCAAAATGTGACCATTCCACTGCCATCGAAAGTTGACCCACACCGTGACCCACACGCGGAAATGCGCGGAAAGGTTGAAAGGGGAGCGGAGCGAAAATCTGTTTCTTCGAGCGGTCTTTCTTTGTCTCATCGCGTCCTTGCATTTTCAGAGCGAGTGTGCTATTGTAACTGCCGTTGAAATTTTGCCCTCTCGTGGGGCTGTGTGAGGTATTTATGAAGCTGTTACGATGGTGCAAGTCCAACGCTATGCCGGTAATTGCGGTGCTGGCGGCGGCTGTGACGGCGGTATTCGTGCCGCCGGACGCGGCCTATCGGGGCTACTATGATGTGAAAACGCTGTCCTGCCTGCTGTGCATGCTGGCGGTGGTGGGTGCTCTGCGGCGTGTAGGCCTGTTCCCCCTGCTGGCACAAAAGCTGGTGCAGGTGTTCCACACCACCCGCGGCGCGGTGACGGCGCTGGTGACCATCACGCTGGTGGGCTCCATGCTGCTGACCAACGACACGGCGCTGCTGACATTCCTGCCGCTGAGTTGGTTCGTGCTGGAAAGCACTGGCCAGACGAAATGGACGGCACTGACGTTCATTCTGCAGAACTGCGCTGCCAATCTGGGTGGCATGCTGACGCCCTTCGGCAATCCCCAGAATCTGTATCTTTTCAACCACTACAACATCCCCAACGGAGAGTTCCTGTCCATCATGCTGCCGCCGTTCCTGTTGTCCACAGTGCTGATTTTGCTGTGCTGCCTGTTTCTCCCCTGCGAGGGGTTGACCGTGTCCCGGCAGGAAGCATTGCCGGACAAGCGGCGCACTGCGGTATACGGCGTGCTGTTCTGTGTGGCGGTGGCCATGGTGCTGCGGGGCATCCCCTACTGGCTGGGGCTGGTCATCATTGTGGCAGCGCTGCTGGTGCTGGACCGTCGGGCGCTGCTGGGCGTGGACTGGGGACTGCTGGTGACATTTGCGGCGTTCTTCACCTTTTCCGGCAACATGGCACGGATCGAGCCGGTACATCAACTGTTCCGGCAGCTGTTGACCCACGGAGTCATGCCGGTGGCCGCGCTGACCAGTCAGATCATCAGCAATGTGCCTGCCGCCATCCTGCTGAGCCGGTTCACAGACGACTATCCGGGGCTGCTGGTAGGCGTGAACATCGGCGGCGCAGGGACGCTGGTGGCGTCGCTGGCCAGCCTCATCACCTTCCGGGAGTACACAAAGCACATCAAAGGGCAGACAGGACGGTTCATGGCTCTGTTTTCCGCCATCAGCTTTGGCTTTCTGGCTGTGCTGCTGGCAGCCATGACCCTCTGGATGCGTTGAAATAAACAAAAAAAGGAGTTCCTGTCCACCTCCATTAAGGATGGCAAGGCGACCTTCTCCGCGAATAAATTCTCCACATATACGCTGGTGCTCATGGATCGCGCGGTTTCCGGTGTGCGGACCGGCGATGCGGGTATTATGACGTATACTATTTCTGCCGCAGTTGCACTCGCCGGTGTGGGCGTGCTCACAATGAGACGGCGCAAGCAGTGCTGCGAACGCGAGCAGTAAACGGGTAATCATCGGAATTGCCCATTCACGGGGCAGGGTGTGTGTCAAGTTTGACCCACACCCTGCCCCGCTGCTTTTCACCTCCTGAAACTGCTGGACTTCCCTACCCGCTTCTGTTATAATCAAATTCGGTGGGTCTTGCGGAGGCGGCGTCCGATTTATGCAGCATACGATACTGTGAAACGACGACGTTTCACCATAGGAGGCGAAAACGTGGTTTTTATTGTCATTTTATCCTCGATACTTTTGGCTGTCTGCACCTCGCTCAAGCCGATCTATCTCCAGAACGCCATCGACGCGGTGGAGGCGGGTACAGGCGACGCACGCGCCATGTTCATCTGCTATCTCGTCAGCATTCTGGGCATCCTTCTGTTCGAGACGGCGCGGCAGCTCAGCACGGGCAAATACAGAAACGGCAAGCTGTTCGGCCTCAAGAAGCAGGTCATGGCGCACATCATCCATATGCCGCCCCGGAAATTTCAGGAGGAGCAGGGGCAGAACTATGTCACCACGCTGAACAATGAGATCGAGATGCTGGTGGACAGCTTCTATGTCACGCGCCTGGAGCTGGCATACAGCATGCTGGTGTTGGCCGCCTGCGTGGCCGCGCTGCTGTACATCAACGGCTATCTGGCCATGATCATCATCGTTTCCACTGTCTGTCCCATCGTTGCCTCGGCCGTGCAGGGGCAGGCGCTGGAAAAGCGGACAAACCTCTATACGATGGCGCTGGAAAAGCTCAACGTCATGATCGGCAACCTGATCCACGGGTATCCGACCATCAAGGTCAACCACGTCGAGCGGGAATACCTGCAAACGCTGGAGCAGGATAACGAGAGCGCCGCCCACGCGGAATTTGCCAAGTCCAGGACGAAGATCCGGGTCAATATGATCATCGGCCTGCTGTCCTACGCCGGCGAAGCGGTGATGGTGGGCTTCAGCATCTACGAGATCGCCAAGGGTCGGTTGTCCGTGGGCGCGCTGGTGGGCGCGCTGCAATTGTCCGAGATGCTTGTCATTCCCACCAACAGCATCTCCTATCAGCTGTCGGAGATGCGGAGCGTGGCCAGCATTCGCCAGAAGATCAGCCGCCTGCTGTCCGTCCCCGACAGTGAGACACCCGCGGCGGCCATCCCGGCTGTTGCACACATCGACCTCAACGACGTGTCCTTCCGGCACGAGGAAAAGGTCATCCTGTCCCACGCAAGCTATCGGTTCGAGGCGGGAAAGAAGTATCTGATCCTGGGTGAAAACGGCAGCGGCAAGAGCACTCTTTTCAAGCTGCTGACCGGCCTTGAAAGTGAGTACGAGGGGTGCATTTCCGTCAACGGAACGGACATCCGCCAGCTGTGGCCCGCTCTGTATGACCGGATCGGCGTCGTGCTGCAGGATGCGTTTCTGTTTGACGACACCCTCCTTCAGAACATCACGCTGTACCGCCCGGAATTGCGGGAGCGCGTAGAGCCTGTGCTGCGTTCCCTGGGCATGGACGCCTTCCTTGCGTCCCACGATCTGGAGCAGGCCTTCCAGAACACTAAGGGCAACCTCTCCGGCGGCGAACGGCAAAAGCTGGCGCTGGCGCGGGTGCTGATCGAGGACAAGTCCGTCATCTTCTTGGATGAGGCCACCGCCAACATGGATAAGGACAGCAGCCAGAAAATTCTGTCGCAGCTGCTCCAAACCGCCGGTCTGACCGTGATCAGCATCGAGCATAAGGTGAGCCCGGAGCTGCTTCCGCTGTACGATCAGATCCTGGAGCTGAAGGACGCACATCTGGTAGAGCGCGTATAATACTGCCGAGCTTTCGAAAGCCCCGGCTGCGCCTTTGGCGCAGCCGGGGCTTTTTGCGTATGCGTCGCTGGAACAGCGGAAAAGTAAAAGGCGGGAATTTTGCACTTCCGCAGCCGCAAGCATCCGGTCGTGACGGTACAGCGTAGCTCTGCCGCTCCCATCCATCAGGCAGCTTCCGTCAAGGTATGGAGCTGATAGATCTTTTGGCTGGGTTTTTCGCCGGTCTTCCAGAAGAATTTGCCGGTGAAGCCGTACACAATGGCCAGCACGGGGCACAGCCAGCAGAACATGGCGAAGGGCAGATAAGAAATGGTGGAGACGCCCAGAGTGCCCGCCATATAGGCGCCGCACAGCGACCACGGAACCAGCGGACTGATGATCGTACCGGAGTCCTCCAGGGTGCGGGAGAGGGTCTGGGGCAGCAGGTCCTTTTTCTTGAACTCGCCGATGTACATTCTGCCGCCCACCACGATCGCCAGTGTCTGAGAGGCTGTTGCCATCAGCAGCAGCGTACACGTCAGGACAACGGCGGTGACCAGTCCGCCGGTGGACTTGACCAGCGGATCCATCTTGGAGAGCAGCGCCTCCAGCAGACCGGTCTTTTCCATGATGGAGCCGTACAGCATACCGAGGATACCCAGAGCCGCCGTCCACAGCATACTTTGCAGCCCGCCTCTGTTCACCAGCCGGTCAAACTCGGGCAGCGCGGTGTCAATGGAGAAGCCGCTGTCCAGAATGTTCAAAATGCCGGAGAGCGTCTGCCCCTGAACGAGCATCGCCAAGGCCACAGCCACCAGAGAGGAGACCATCAGTGTAGGGATGGAGGGACACTTGCAGATCGCCATGACGATCACTGCCGCGGCGGGCAGAAGCAGCAGGATATTCATATGGAAGTTTTCCTGAATCGCCTCCGTCATCATGGTCACCATCTCAGAGTCCACGGAGCTGGCGTTATACTGCAAGCCCAGCAGTCCATAGACGACCAATGTGATAAGAAAGGCCGGCCCGGTGGTGTACATCATGGACTTGATGTGGTCGAACAGGTCGGCCTCCGCCACGGCGGGCGCCAGATTGGTGGTGTCGGACATCGGAGACATCTTATCGCCCAGATAGGCGCCGGAAACGACGGCGCCGGCCGTCATGGCGGGGTTGACGCCCAAGCCCATGCCGATGCCCATAAGCGCCACGCCGATGGTGCCTGCGGCAGACCACGAGCTGCCGATGGCGATGGCGATGATCGCGGTGATAAGGCAGGCCGTCAGAAGGAATACGGAGGGGTTTATGAGCTTCAGCCCCCAATAGATGATCATGGGCACCGTGCCGCAGGCGATCCAGGACGCCACCACGCAGCCAATGGTCATCATGATGATGGTGGGCTGGATACAAATCTTGCCGCCATAGTCAATGGCATCAGAAAGGGGCTTCCACTGGTGTCCATTGTAGAGATACGCCACCAAGAGCGTCACGCCGATGGAGAGCAGCAGGTCGATATGGATGGGAATATCCAGCCAAAGCATCGACGCGACCATGGAGCCCAACAGGAAGAGCATACAGAACATGGCAGCCCCAAAGGGCATTTGCAGCTTTTTATTATTTTGATCCGACATATCTATCTCCTATTCTCCGTTAAAACAAATACTTCTCCGCCACTTGGGCGATCCACTTGGCGTACTGCTCCAGACAGACGATCCCCTCCGCCGGGGTCGCATCCGCCGGATCGCCGATGTAGCCGGGGCTGTGATCCAGATACTTCTCCACGGGCGTAAATACCCCCACAGAGCCGCCATAGTAGTACAAGCCGCCCATCTTCACCGGGTGCTCGTCCTCCGGCGCATAGTAGGGCTTCGCACCCTCCAGATGCACCAGCTCGGGAACAGTCGCCATCACGCAGGCCGTCTCATCCTCGCCGCCGTGCCCCTGATGCTCCGCATTTTTGAGCACCAGCGGCCAGAAATCATTGTGGGGCGCCACCCAGTCACATACGATGCACTGGAGCTGGTATCGGTTGGCCAGATCCTTGGCGGCCACATGCAGGGCGGCCTGGTTTTCGGAATGGTTTATGATGAGAATAAACTTCTCAAAGCCCGTCTCGTGCAGGGAGAGTATCAGGCTCTCGGTCATATCAATGAATACCTTTTCAAAGAGGTATGCGTTACCCACCAGATGCTCGCCCTGTCGCTCGAACTGATTGGTCTGCGTCCCAAAGGGAACCGCAAAACCGGGGATGGTCTTGTGTCCCTTCTCCAGCAGCGCCTCGTAGGTGCATCGGATCAGCGCCTCCGCCTGATAGTAGTCTGCACCCAGAGGGAGATGCGCGCCGTGGTTCTCGATAGCGCCGAAGGAAAGGATGATCGTCTTTGTCTCCTTCATCGCCTCCATCAGCTCCACCGCCGTCATCTCCATCATGGTCTTCGGCCCCTTGACCGAATAGATGGTCTTCCAATCTTTCATCATGGCTTTGTACCTCCAATGGGTTTATTGCTGTTTAGCTGATGGTCAGAGTATAGTGAATAATTACTCATTTTTCAATGCATAATACGTATAATAATTCACGCCAACTTTTGGGCAGCATTTGTGCATTCACACAAGCGCAGTTGCCGCATCGACTTTTTATAGCGTCGCTCCTCTGTATGTTGTCGGCACAGTCGTTTCACATAGGAATTTTTTCGGATGCCGCGCTGAATATGCGTGTATATTTATACCGCCAATTGCCAACAGTGCAGTCCTCTGTGCTTCCGGGAACCTCCAGAAAAAGAGGTATGCTGGATCCGAGATCGGACAATATCTATCCGATCACGGATCCGGCATACCTATACAGTGCCCTTCGGCACACTTCCTGCAAACCTATGCACCTTTTCAAGGACATCTGCTTTTGTATGCAGATTTACCCTCAGTATGTTTCCGCTGCGCCGCCGGCCGGTCACTTCTCCCCCTTCAACGCAGCATCAAGGAAGCCCTGAAACAGCGGGTGAGGGCGGTTGGGGCGGCTCTTGAACTCCGGGTGATACTGCACGCCCACATAGAAGGGGCTGTCGCGCAGCTCCACGGCCTCCACCAGTCTTCCATCGGGAGACAGTCCGCTTATGGTCAGCCCCGCCGCCTGCATGGATTCCCGATAGCCGTTGTTGAACTCATAGCGGTGGCGGTGGCGTTCCCGGATCTCCTTGCTCCCGTAGCACCGCGCCATAGTCGTTCCGTCGGCGATCACGCAGGGGTAGCTGCCTAGCCGGAGGGTGCCTCCCTTGTCGATCTCCTCCCCCTGACCGGGCATAAAGTCGATGACCTTATGGCGGCATTCCGGGGCAAATTCACCTGAATCGGCATCGGCGATGCCCAGCACATGGCGGGCAAATTCGATGACGGCGATCTGCATACCAAGGCAGATGCCCAGATAGGGGATGTGATGCTCCCGGGCATACTGGGCCGCCAGGATCATCCCCTCGATACCCCGGCTCCCGAAGCCGCCCGGGACAAGGATCCCGTCAAGGTGGGAGAGAATCCCCTCCTGCGTCTCCACCGTGATCGTTTCCGAGTCGATCCATCGGATATCCACCTTTGCGCCAAGGGCAAAGCCGGCGTGGCGCAGCGCCTCCGCAACAGAGAGATAGGCGTCGTGAAGCTGCACATACTTTCCTACAAGGCCGATGGTCACCGATCTGCCGCGGCTCTTGATGGCGGCGACCATGTCCCGCCACTGGCGCAGATCCGGCTCCGGCGTGGACAACCGCAGCTCCCGGCACACCACCGCAGACAGGTTTGCCTGCTCCAGATAGAGGGGCGCCTCATAGAGAACGGGCAGGGTCAGGTTTTCAATGACGCAGTCCGGCTTCACGTTGCAGAAATTCGAGATTTTACGAAAGATACCCGGGTCGGTGATCGGCTCATCGCAGCGCAGGATGATGATATCCGGGGTGATGCCCAAGCCCTGCAGCTCCTTCACGGAGTGCTGGGTCGGCTTGGATTTATGCTCGCCGGACGCCTTCAGATAGGGTACCAGCGTGACATGGATATACAGGGCATTCCCAGGGCCTACCTCCCGGCCCACCTGCCGGATGGCCTCGATAAAGGGCTGGCTCTCAATATCTCCGATGGTCCCGCCGATCTCGGTGATCACGACGTCGGCCTCCGCCTTGCTGCCCACATTGTAGATAAACCGCTTGATCTCATCCGTGATGTGGGGGATGGTCTGTACGGTAGAGCCCAGATACGCACCCCGGCGCTCCTTGGCGATAACATTGGCGTAGACCTTTCCGGTGGTCAGGTTGGAGTATTGATTCAGATCCTCGTCGATGAACCGCTCGTAATGTCCCAGATCCAGATCCGTCTCCGCCCCGTCCTCGGTCACATAGACCTCGCCGTGCTGATAGGGACTCATGGTGCCGGGATCTACATTGATGTAGGGATCCAGCTTCTGCGCCGCCACCTTCAGTCCCCGTGCCTTCAGCAGCCGCCCCAAGGAGGCCGCCGTGATGCCCTTTCCCAGTCCGGAAACAACGCCGCCCGTCACAAAAATATACTTTGTCATGTGTCGCCCTCCCATGCAAAATTCAAAAAAGAAAAGACGCCCATCAGGGGGCAAAAATCCCCTGATGAACGTCCTTGTTCAACAGCTTGTATTTTACTGCGGCCTGCGGCGCTTTGTCAAGCGGTGTTTTTATGATTCGGAGCATCCCTGTATGCGGGAGGCTTGTACTATTTATACGTCTTGATCACGGATTCCGCCACCTCCCGCTTGGATATGCGCTGATCCATGGACTGCTTTTCGATATAGCGGTGGGCCTCCGGTTCTGTCATGCCAAGGCACTCGATCAGCAGCCATTTGGCCCGGTTGACCAGCCGGATCTCCTCGATCCTTTCCTCCACCGTGGCCTGCTTTGCCTCCATCCGGCGCATCCGTTCGCGGGTGGCGCAGAGGATCCGCAGATTCTGCGCCACCATCTGCATACCGGTGGGCTTGGACAGCGTCAGCACGCCGTACCCGACGACCTTTGCGTAGATATCGTCGAACTGATCGTTCCGCACCAGCAGCAGGACTCCGGCGCCGCTTCCGGTGCAGATGTCCACCGCCAGCTGCATCCCGAAGTCATCCGGCAGCGGCGCGTTGATCAGCACGATATCAAATGCCGCTTCCGCGATTTTGCGGCGCGCCTCTCCGACACTGTGTACCGTCGTCACCGGCCAGTAATCCGTCACGGGGAGCAGCGGCATGATCTTTGCGGTAAAGCTGTCCGAGGCCGTGACGATCAGAACACTGTATGTCCGTTCCTGAAAGACCATGTTCTCCCCTCCCTTCACCTGCTTCCGGCAGGTCACTCACTGATGGCAATAGGCGGAGATCACGGCTTCCGGAAGATGCTTGCGGATAAATGCGCTTGCCTCTGCCAGCGCGGCAGCCTCTGCCAGTGAACCGGGCAGCTTTTTCAGTCCATCCAGCACCTCCGCAGGCGCGGTATAGACATTGAAGTCCGACGCCGGGCAGAGCTGCAGGTCATGCTCGAGTCCATGCAGTCCGGCGTAGATCAAGAGCGCATAGGCGATGTACGGATTGGTCATCGGATCGGCAGAGCGCAGCTCGGCCCGGCGGTATTCGCCCACCGCCGCCGGGATGCGGATCAGCTGGGAGCGGTTTTCCGCAGACCATGTCACATAGAGGGGCGCTTTGTCGTGGCCAAGGCGATGGTAGGATTCCTCGCAGGGATTCATAAACAGCGTCATATCCCGGATATTCTCCAGGATCCCCGCAATGACACCGGGCAGCGGCTGGGCATTCTCATCGCATCTGGCCGAGACGTTGATGTGCATCCCGTTTCCGTCCCAGTCTGCCAAGGGCTTGGGGGAAAAACTGGCACAAAGCCCGTTCTGCGCCGCCACGGTGCGGACCACCGCGTGGAAGGTGACGGCGTTGTCGGCAGCCGCGAGGGGGTCTGAGTACCGGAAATCGATCTCATTCTGGCCCGGGCCGCTCTCATGGTGGGAGCTCTCCGGCCGGATCCCCATCCGCTCCAGCATCAGGCAGATCTCCCGGCGGATCGTCTCCCCTCTGTCGTCCGGTGCAATGTCCATATAGCCCGCATGGTCATAGGGGATGCTGGTGGGCTCACCGTATTCATCGAGGCGAAACAGGTAGAACTCCATCTCCGCGCCAAACGCGAACTGAACGCCTCGGGCGCCGGCATCTGCCACCGCCCGCTTCAGGATGCTCCGGGTATCCCGCTCAAAGGGTCTGCCGTCCGGATAGGAGATGTCGCAGAACATCCGCACCACCTTGCCCTGCTCCGGCCGCCACGGAAGCTGGATCAGGGTGGAGGGATCCGGGTGAAGCAGCAGATCGGAGCGGATCTCGCCGCCGAAGCCCTCCACCGCCGAGGCGTCAAAGGCGATCCCGTAGGTGAAGGCGCGTTTGAGCTCACTTGGCATGATGGCCACATTGTGCTGCTTTCCATAGACGCTGCAGAAGGCCAAGCGGATAAACTTGACGTCCTCCTCCTGCACGAATTGTATCACTTCTTCCGGTGTGTACTTCATGTTCTCACCTGCTTTCCTTAATTCAAAACGTACATCTGCCGATAGGGATTCTTCGTATCCGGTGTAATCACGGTAAAGGGCGCGTCCATGATGGCGTCCCGGTCTCCTCCGAAAAATGCACAGTAGCTCTCCACATATTTGCTGATCTCGGTCAGGTCATCTGCCCCGGCAGGCCGCGCTTTGACCTGTCCGGGAAGCCGCAGGCCGCTGCCGTCCGCGCGCAGGCAGAGCTTTCCCCCGTGCATACCGGTACAGGGGAAATTACGCACGATGGGACGGTCCGTTTGGGACAGCCCCAAGACGAGGATGATCCCGCCCGCCTGATATTCTCCTAAAAAGCTCCCCGCCGTACCGCCGATGACCAGTACCGGCACCTTATCGCCGTACGCCTTCATGTGGATGCCCGCACGGTAGCCGGCATCCCCCTGTACATAGATCTCGCCGCCCCGCATGGCGTATCCGGCCGCATCGCCGATGCTGCCGTGGACGATGATCCGTCCGGCGTTCATTGTATCGCCGACGGCGTCCTGCGCGTTGCCGCGCACCTCGATGCAGGCGCCGTCCAGATAGGCGCCCAGCGCATTCCCCGGCGTCCCCGCGATCTCCAGAAATCTCTGCTCCGCCCCGGCGCCGATGAATCTCTGCCCAAGGCAGCCGGTGATCAGCAGCGCACCGGAGCTGTGTCGGAGCTGCTCATTCAGCCGGCGATGATCCAGCTGTGACGCATCGATATGGAACATGATACCACGCCTCCCGTCGATTTTCTATCCAAAATTACTCTCCGGCATGAGAAATTCCGAGAATATGCAATTCTCTGTCCGTCAAGCCGACGCCGCGGAGCATCAAGCGATTTCCCCGCAGCGCCTCCACGGAGTTGATACCCATGCCGCCCATCATCTCCTTGATCTCGTGCCGCCACGCGGTCATCAGATTGACAAGCCGCCGGCTCCCCTCGTCAATATCCAGCCGCTTGACCAGCTCCGGTCTCTGGGTGGTGATCCCCCAGTTACACAGCCCGGTCTGGCAGCTTCTGCACAGATGACAGCCCAGCGCCAGCAGGGCGGCCGTGCCGATGTAGCAGGCGTCCGCCCCCAGTGCGATGGCCTTGACCACGTCGGCAGAGGAGCGGATGCTGCCGCCGGCGATCAGGGACACATGATTGCGTATCCCTTCCTCCCGCAGCCGCTGATCCACTGCGGCCAGCGCCAGCTCAATGGGTATTCCCACGTTATCCCGAATGCGGGTAGGGGCCGCGCCGGTGCCGCCCCGGAAGCCGTCGATGGCAATGATATCCGCGCCGCTGCGGGCGATCCCGCTGGCGATGGCTGCAATGTTGTGGACGGCGGCCACCTTGACGATGATGGGCTTTTGGTAGGCTGTCGTCTCCTTCAGGGAATAAACCAGCTGCCGCAGATCTTCGATGGAGTAAATGTCGTGGTGGGGCGCGGGAGAAATGGCGTCGGTTCCCTCCGGCACCATTCTGGTGCGGGAGATGTCGCCGACGATCTTCGCACCCGGCAGGTGTCCGCCGATGCCGGGCTTTGCGCCCTGCCCCATTTTGATCTCAATGGCCGCGCCGGCATTCAGATACCGCTTATGTACGCCGAACCGCCCGGAGGCGACCTGTACGATGGTATTTTCTCCGTAGCCATAAAAATCCTCGTGGAGCCCGCCCTCGCCGGTGTTATAGCAGATGCCGAGCTCTTGCGCTGCTCTGGCAAGGCAGGCATGGGCGTTGTAGCTGATGGAGCCATAGCTCATGGCGGAAAACAAAACAGGCATGGACAGCTGGAGCTGCGGCGGCAGATCGCAGTTCAGCCGCCCGTCCGGCTCTCTCTGCATACGCTCCGGCTTCCTGCCCAGAAACACCCTTGTCTCCATAGGCTCCCGCAGAGGGTCAATAGGCGGATTGGTCACCTGTGAGGCGTTGATCAGGATCTTGTCCCAATAGACCGGAAAGCGCTTTGGATTTCCCATAGAGGACAGCAGCACGCCGCCGCTCCCGGCCTGCCGGTAAAGCTCCTTGACGGTCTCCTCGTCCCAGTTTTCGTTTTCCCGGAGCGCACAGCTGCTCTTTTGTATCTTCAGCGCATGGGTGGGGCAAAAACAGACGCATCGCTGGCAATTGACGCATTTGCTCTCGTCACTGACCATGGTTTGCTTGTCCGCATCGAACCGGTGGACACCGTTGGCGCACTGCTTCTCGCAGATGCGGCAATTGGTACACCGCTCCGTGCGGCGAATGACCTCAAATTGCGGGTAGATATAGTCGATCCCCATCAGTACCGTCCCTCCTTCACCCGCACGATCACCGGCTCGCCGCCGGCAGGGGCAAACAGATTTTCCGCGTCCGGCTCCATTGCCCGGATCGCGGCCTCCTCGCTGGCGATCAGGACCTTGTCATCCTTTTCCGCCACCACCAGACTACGCAGCTTCAGCCGGTCGTTCAGCGCCATCAAGCCGCCTGTAAAGCCCAGAATAATCGAAAAAGGACCCGTGATCAGAAGGCTGGAGAACACAGTGCGGAGGTACCGGAGCTTTGTCTGCTCCGCCGCGTCCTTCGTCTCGATGGTGGACCAGAAGGGCGCCGCGATCACCGCGGACAGCTCCTCCAGAGAAAGCCCCTGCCTGCGCAGGAGGTAATCCGCAATGTAGGTGATGACCTCCGTATCCGTCTGTAGCGTGCACCGATAGCCGAACATTTCCATGAAGCGGCGGTTGGCGTCGTAGGAGGATATCTCCCCGTTGTGGACGATGGAGCGATCCAGCAGGGCGAACGGGTGTGCGCCGCCCCACCAGCCTGGCGTATTGGTGGGATACCGACCGTGTGCCGTCCAGCTATAGGCCGCATAGTCCTCCAGACGGTAGAAGTGTCCCACGTCCTCCGGGAACCCCACCGCCTTGAACACCCCCATATTTTTACCGCTGGAAAAAACGTACACGCCCTTCATCTGCGTGTTGATCGTCATGACGGTGCGGGCCACGCACTCCTCCTCGTCTATCTGCATGGAGGCCAGCACGCTGCGCAGCGGCATCACGAAAAAGCGCCAAATCAGCGGCTCGTCCGTAATGGCAGGCGTCTTCCGGGTGGGGATCCGCTCCTCGCGGACGATCTCCATCGTCTCCCGCAGAAAGGCTTCGCAGTTTTTTCTGGCGGTGCGGTCATCCAGAAACATATGCAGGGCAAAAAAGTCCCGATACTCCGGATAGATCCCGTAGGCCGCGAAGCCGCCTCCCAATCCGTTGGAACGGTCGTGCATGGGCTTCATGCTCTCGATGATCGCTTCGCCGGTCATAAGGTGTCCTTCTCTGGAGATCACAGCGGCGATCGCGCAGCCGGATGGGATCCGGATCTGTCCTTCGATTTTGTTCATGTCCCCACCCCCTAAAAAAGAAAAAGAACGGGGCCTGTTTGCGGAAAAAGCGCACTTCCTCCGCAGAACATCCTCGTTCTTTGTCTAAAATACGAGAAAATCCGCCGTTTTACAAGGTTACAATTTACCAAAAATTGCGTCCGGGCAAAAAGTGATTTTCAACAAATCGACAGTTGACTTTCCGGGCGGCGGGATGTATATTTTGCGATATTGAGAGACATTGGCGTCTCGGAGGTAACCTCTCCGCAACGCCACTGTCTCTTTTTATTTTTCTGAAAGGAAGACCCGCTATGACGACTGTACCAGAAATATTTGGAAGCAAAGTCTTTGACAGCCGCGTGATGAAGGCCCGTCTGTCCGGAGAGGTGTACCACTCTCTGAAGCATACCATCCAAAAAGGAACCAAGCTGGATCCGTCTGTGGCCAACGCGGTGGCCGCCGCCATGAAGGACTGGGCAGTTGAGAACGGCGCGACCCACTTCACCCACTGGTTCCAGCCCCTGACCGGGATCACGGCGGAAAAGCATGACAGCTTTATCACTCCGGCGCCGGACGGCAGAGTGATCATGGAGTTCTCCGGCAAGGAGCTGATCCGCGGGGAGCCGGACGCCTCCTCCTTCCCCTCCGGCGGTCTGCGCGCCACCTTTGAGGCCCGGGGGTACACGGCATGGGATCCCACCAGCTACGCCTTCATCAAGGGAAAGACCCTCTGTATCCCTACAGCCTTCTGCTCCTACGGCGGAGAGGCACTGGACAAGAAAACGCCCCTTCTGCGCAGCATGGAGGCACTGAACCGGCAGGCTCTCCGGGTGCTGAAGCTGTTCGGCAATGAGGAAGTCAGACACGTGACGCCCTCTGTCGGCCCGGAGCAGGAATACTTCCTGATCGACAAGGCGCTGTATGAACAGCGCAGAGATCTGATCTACACCGGCAGGACGCTGTTCGGTGCCAAGCCCCCCAAGGGACAGGAGCTGGACGATCACTATTTCGGCTCCATCAAGCCCCGGGTAGCCGCCTTCATGGAGGAGCTGAACACCGAGCTGTGGAAGCTGGGGATCCTGGCCAAAACAGAGCACAACGAGGTGGCGCCTGCCCAGCACGAGCTTGCCCCCATCTATACCACCACCAACCGGGCCACCGATCAGAACCAGCTGACCATGGAGATCATGCAGCGGGTGGCCGCCAAGCACGGCATGGTGTGCCTGCTCCACGAAAAGCCCTTTGCCGGGGTCAACGGCAGCGGCAAGCACAACAACTGGTCCCTCTCCACCGACACCGGCGTCAACCTGCTCTCTCCCGGCGAAACGCCCCACGAAAACGCCCAGTTCCTGCTGTTTCTGGCGGCAGTCATTCAGGCGGTGGACGACTATCAGGGGCTGCTGAGAGCCTCCGTTGCCACAGCCGGAAACGATCATCGGTTAGGGGCCAACGAGGCCCCTCCCGCCGTGATCTCCATATTTCTGGGCGATGAGCTGACCGCCGTGCTGGACGCCATCGAGACGGATTCCGCCTATGTAGGCGCGGAAAAGAAAAAGATGAAGCTGGGCGTTGATGTGCTCCCCCGCTTTATCCGGGACACCACAGACCGCAACCGCACCTCCCCCTTTGCCTTTACCGGCAACAAATTTGAATTTCGGATGCTGGGCTCCTCCAACTCCATCGCCTGCGCCAACATCATGCTCAACGCCGCGGTCGCCCAGTCGCTGAAGCTCTATGCGGATGAGCTGGAGCAGGCCGAGGACTTCAACGCCGCCCTGCATGAGCTGATCAAGCGCACCATCAAGGCGCATAAGCGGATCATCTTCAACGGGAACGGCTACGACGACACGTGGATCCGGGAGGCCACGGAGCAGCGGGGCTTGCTCAACCTGCGTACCACGCCGGACGCGATCCCGGAGCTTCTGAAAGCGAAGAATGTCGAGATGCTGACGGCCCAGAGGGTCTACACCGAGGCGGAGCTGCGCTCCCGGTACGAGATCATGCTGGAGAACTACTGCAAAACGGTGTGCATCGAGGCGCAGACCATGAGCGATATGGCCCACAAGCAGATCCTGCCCGCTGTGGCACACTACGCCGCAGACGTGGCCCGGGATGCCGCCGGTAAGAAGGCGCTGGATACCGGGATCAGCTGTGGTTACGAGGCGAAGCTTGTCAAAAAGCTGACGGCGGTGACAGAAAGCATCGATACGCGTGTCGATGCACTGGACGGCGCGATCGCCAAGTTCAAGACCCTCAGCGATGTGACCGAGGGGGCAAATTTCATTCGGGATGAGATTCTCTCCCGCATGACAGCGCTGCGCGTGGCCGCAGACGAGGCGGAGACACTGACCGCAGAAAGTGCATGGCCGTTCCCCACCTACGGCGATCTTCTGTTCAGCGTCAAGTGACCGCGGCGCAAACCGGAGTAGCTCTGACTTCGCCACGCCTTCGAGGGAGATGATCTGCCTCACGCCATCCTCTACCGGGGAATGCCTTATTTTCCGATGCGGTGGGGCATTCCACGGTGGATGATCCGAAGGATTACGCAGAGCACCGCTGCCCGAAGCTCTTGAGGATACGGGGCAGCCACTGGGTGGACACGCTGGAGAACGTGGCGATCTTTACCGATCCGCTGTCCATGTCCTTCAAGCCCTCCACCGTCTGCATGAGGGCGTGATGAGCGGTACACAGCTCCATGAGGCTCTAACCCCTCAAAAAAAACAGCGCCGGCCGCGTGTGGGTAACGCAGCCGGCGCTGTCTTTCTATTCACTTGGCGTCTGGCTGAACATGATGCGGATACCGCTTACTTGCCGCAGCGCCGTAGGTGTCCCCTGTTCGGCGATCAGAAAACACGTTTCGCCGCGTCAAATTTCCAGCGTATTTCAAAATAAACCTATTGACAAAGTATGTTTCTCGCGTTACACTTATACATACCAAGTAAATAGGTATAGCGATAGCGGCGGGTGCTGCCGTATCTGTCCGCACACGCGTTTGCAAATCAAAACACCCCTCCGTTGTCCGCTTCTGCGGACGCCGGAGCTTCAGGAGGTTATGTATGAGAATCTATCTGGATAATGGCGCCACAACAAAAATGAGCCAAACAGCCATCCACGCCATGCTGCCATACATGGATACCATTTACGGAAATCCCTCCAGCCTGCATTCTGCCGGTCAGGCCGCGGCGGAGGCGTTGGCGGACGCACGGCAGCGCATTGCAGCATGTCTCGGCTGCTCAGCAGCAGAGATCACCTTCACCTCTGGCGGCAGCGAGGCTGACAATCAGGCCATTCTCTCCGCCGCGCGGCTGGGCGCACGAAAGGGAAAACGGCATATCATCTCCACGGCCTTCGAGCATCACGCCGTCCTGCACACCCTGAAAAAGCTGGAGAAGGAGGGCTTTACCGTCACCCTGCTGGATGTTCACGAAAACGGGATCGTTCTTCCCGAGCAGGTGCGTGACGCAATCCGGGAGGATACCTGCCTTGTCACCGTGATGTATGCCAATAACGAGATCGGAAGCATCCAGCCCATCCGTGAGATCGGTGCGGTCTGCCGTGAGAAGGGCGTGCTTTTCCACACGGACGCGGTACAGGCGGCAGGCCATCTGCCCATCCATGTGCAGGAGCAGAATATCGATATGCTCTCCCTGTCGGCCCACAAATTCCACGGTCCGAAGGGGATCGGGGTGCTGTATGCGCGAAAGGGGATCTTGCTGACACCGCTGATCGAAGGCGGCGCGCAGGAGCGCGGCAAACGCGCGGGTACGGAGAATGTGCCGGCCATTATGGGAATGGCGGCGGCGCTGGAGGAGGCGTGCGAGCATCTTGACGAAAACGCCGCCAAGCTGACCGGGCTGCGGGACAAGCTGATCGCCGGATTGTCCGAGATCCCCCACTCCATCCTCAACGGAGATGCCGTGCATCGGCTCCCCGGCAATGTGAACTTCTGCTTTGAGGGCATCGAGGGGGAGTCCCTTCTCCTGCTTCTGGACGATAAGGGTATCTGTGCCTCCTCCGGCTCCGCCTGCACCTCTGGCTCTCTGGACCCCAGTCATGTGCTGCTGGCCATCGGCCGGGTACACGATATTGCCCACGGCTCCCTTCGTCTGACGCTTTCAGAGGAAACCACCGCTGAGGATGTCGCATATACCATTCAAGCAGTAAAAGAGGTCGTTGCCTACCTGCGCGGGATGTCTCCCATCTGGCGCGAGCTGGTCAGCGGTCAAAGAGAATTTATCATTCAGTGAGGTGTTCTTATGGCTTTGTACAGTGAAAAAGTAATGGATCATTTCCGCAACCCAAGAAACGTCGGCGTTATTGAAAATGCCGATGGGATCGGCGAGGTTGGAAACGCCAAGTGCGGCGATATCATGAAGATCTACCTGAAGATCAAGGACGACATGATCGAGGATGCGAAGTTTGAGACCTTCGGCTGCGGCTCCGCCATCGCCTCCAGCTCTATGGCGACGGAGATGATCAAGGGCAAGCCGGTTTCTCAGGCACTGGCGCTGACAAACAAGGCGGTGGTGGAGGCGCTGGACGGGCTGCCCGCCCACAAGGTGCATTGCTCCGTTCTGGCGGAGGAGGCCATCAAAAAGGCTTTGCAGGACTATTATGAGCGTAACGGGATCGCATATGACCCGCAGCAGTTTCCGAATTGCGAGAGCTGTACCCACTGCACCGCCGAAAATTGACCCCCACCCGCGCTGTCTGCGGCGGACTGACACGGTTTTTTCCCCCCTACCGTCTCTGAACGCACCGGCGGCGCAGTGGAAAAAGGGAGCGTCTATTGCATGATGCAATAGACGCTCCCTTTATTATGCGGAGAAAATAGCGGCTCAGTTCTCGCTGTAGTTGGGGGTGATGACCACCTCGCCGCACTTGATCTGCTCGATGACAGCGTTGACCTTCTCGGCAACGTCGGCAGGCACCTTGTCGCTGAAGGCGGACATGCTGACCACGCCGTCATGCAGGCCGGGGAAGGTCTGGCCGCCGTAGTTGCCGGCCTTGATCAGGTCGATCTGGGAGGAGATCATGTAGGGGATATCCACCAGCATGGAGGTCAGGCACAGGCCGTCCGCCACCAGAGCGGACTGGTCGCTGGTGTAGCCCAGGCAGTACACGCCCTTCTCGCTGCAGGCCTCCAGCACGCCCAGACCGGTGTGGTCGCAGGTCTGCAGGATCACGTCCACGCCGTCCTCCATCATGGCGATGGCGGTCTCCTTGCCCAGTGCGGAGTCGTCGAATGTGCCGGTGATGACGGTCTTGACCTCGATCTCGGAGGAGACGCTGGCGACGCCGTCGATAAAGGCGTTCTTATCGGACTGCTGGGTGGTGTTGTTGCCGCCGCCCACATAGCCGACCTTGCCGCTCTTGGTCATCAGCGCTGCCACAACGCCGCAGACGTAAGCGCCCTCGCACTCACGGTAATCCGCGAACATGATGTTGGCGGGCAGCTCATCGGCGGGCACATCCTCGGGGGCGTTGCCGGTGATGAAGAAGTTCACGTTGGGATAATCCTCCGCCACGCGGCAGCAGGCGTCGCCGTACTGGGCGCCGTGGCCGATGACGAAGTCATAGCCCTCCTCGCAGTAGCTGCGGAACACGGACTCCATGTCGTTGGAGCCGACGTTTTCGGTGTAGGCGGTCTCGTAGCCCTGCGCAGCGATGGTCTGCAGGCCCTCGTAGGCGGTCTGGTTCCAGGACTCGTCGGTGATGGAGCCGGGCAGCAGGACAGCGATCTTGGAGACGGTGCTGCGGTCGTTGGCGGTATCCTCCTTGGGCAGGTCGGTCTTGTCCTGCTCCTTGTTGGCGTTGTCGCCGCAGGCGGTCAGCAGGCTCAGGGACATGGCCAGCGCCAGAATAAATGCCAGAATTCTTTTCATGTTGTACCTCCGTAAAATTTTGGTTATCTGCTTTCTTTATCAAAGGGAACACCCAGTTCCCGGGGAGCACGGATATTGCGGCCACCGATGGCCAGCGCCAGAATGGTGACCAGATAGGGCAGCGCCACGAACACCTGATACGGCAGCGGAGAGCCCTGCACCTGCAGACGGATCTGCAGGGCCTGAATGGAGCCGAAGCCGAAGGAGGCCGCCACAGCCACCAGCGGATTCCAGCGGGAGAGGATCACGATGGCAAGGCAGATGAAGCCGCGGCCGGCGGAGATGGCCTCCGTAAAGGTACCCACGGAGCCAAGGGTCAGCGAGGCTCCGGCGATGCCCGCCATACAGCCGCAGAACATATAGGCGAGGATCCGGAAGCGGTAGACCCGGATGCCGGACGCCTGCGACGCCTTGGGATTCTCGCCCACGGCGGTCAGCTGCAGGCCCAGCTTCGTTCTCCGAAGCACCCAGAAGATCGCAACAGCCAGCAGCACGGAGAGATAGGCGAGAATGTTCTGATGGAAGAAGATCTCGCCGATCACAGGGATGCGGCTCAGGCCGGGGATCGCAAGAGGCTGGAAGATCTCAAGGGTGATGTTGGCATTGGAGGTGCCGAAGATCATGCGGTTGAGGAAGTTGGTGAAGCCAACTGCCAGAATGTTGAACATGATGCCGATGATGGACTGATCCTGCCGGAGCAGCACAGACCACACCGCCACGATCAGGCTGCTGAGCATACCGGCCAGCGCACCGGCCAGCACACCCAGCCACAGGCTGCCGGTCCGCAGCGCCACCAAGTAGGAGAAAAATGCGCCGAACAGCATTTCGCCCTCCAGTGAGATGCCCATGACGCCCGCCCGCTCAGAGACGGCGTCACCGAGGGAGCCGTAGATCAGTGGGATACTCTGCCGCACACCGGAGGCGAACAGTGCCGTCAGGAAAGAGGCGGACAAAAGACCTGTACCCATCAGCGCACCTTCTTTCTCTTACTCTGGGCGGCGCTGACCGCCATACCCAGCAGAATGAACAGAACGATCAGTGCCTCCAGCACACTGGTAAAGGAGACGGGGATGCCGGTTTTGACCTGCATGGTCACAGAGCCGGCGGAGATCAGTGCCATAAACAGGGCGGCAACCACGATCCCCACGGGATGCAGGCTGCCCAGCATGGCGACCACGATGCCGCTGAAGCCAAAGTCGCCGGCCACACCCTCCATCAGACGGCGGGTATTGCCGCTGATCTGCACGGCGCCGGCCAAGCCGCAGAACGCGCCGCTGATGAGCATTGCCAGAAAGAAGTACCGGCTCTTGTCGACGCCGCTGTACGCCGCCGCCTTCTGGCTGCCGCCCAGCGCCCGCAGATGGTAGCCGAAGCGGGTGCGGCGGATCACCACGGCGTATACCGCCGTCAGCACCAGCGCGATCACCACGCCCAGATTGATACGGGAGCCCTGATAGAGCTTGGGCAGCATGGCGACGATCTTGGCGGATTGGGGCTCCGCGCCGCTGCGGAGGGGATAGAACACCATATAGCTGATGAACTGCTCCGCGATGTAGTTCAGCATCAGCGTCACCACGATCTCGCTGGCGTGGAACTTCACGCGGAAGAAGCCCGCCACGGCGGACCATACAGCGCCCAGCACGATGCCCAGCAGGATGCCCAGCAGCAACGACCACGGGCCCAGCTTGTCGCCGATGGGCGGTACGCCGATCAGGGTCATGCCCAGCGCGCCCATCAGCATCTGTCCCTCGCCGCCCAGATTGCTGAGCTTGGCGTGGAAGGTAAAGGAGACGCCCAGTCCCACCAGCAGCAGCGGTGTAAAGTACATGGCGACCTCACCCAGCGAGGTGATGGAGGTCAGGGGGCGGATCAGCATATAGTAATAGGCCTCCAGCGGGTCGGCGTTGACTGCCAGGATCAGCAGAGAACCCACCAGCATGGCGCCCACCACGCTTAAAAGCAGAATCAGGGCTTTCTTCGCCCACGCCAGCTGCTGGTAATGGTTCAAATTTTCCCGGAGGTGCGCGGTCAATCCGGTCTTCATACGGTTCCTCCCATCATCAACAGAATGACATCCTGCGGTACGGCGCTTTCCGGTCTGACCTCGCCGATCACGGCGCCCCGGTAGAGCACCACGATCCGGTCAGAGATGGCGAACAGCTCCTCCAGGTCGCCGGAGAACAGCACTACGCCGGTGCCCTGCTCCTTGGCGCGGATCACCTGCTGCCGGACAGACCACGCGGCCTTTACGTCCAGGCCGCGGGTGGGATAGGAGCAGATCAGCACGTTGGGCGTGTTCTCCAGCTCCCGCGCCAGAATGAATTTTTGCAAGTTGCCGCCGGAGAGGTTGGCGCTTCGCTCCCGGCAGCCGGAGGTGCGGACGTCAAAGGCGCGCATCGCCGCGGAGGCCTGTGCCTGCACCTCCCGCAGGTCGGTCAGGCCGTGCCTTTGCGGATAGTGGGCGTTGCGCAGCAGCCAGTTCTCATAGAGGGGGAAATCCGGCACGGTGCCCACCGCGTTGCGGTCTGCGGGGACATAACCCACACCGGCCTGAATAAACGACGCGGCGGCGCGTCCCAGTTCCTTGCCGTTCACCCGGATCTCTCCGGCGTCCATGGCGCGCACACCGGCCAGCACCTCTGCCAGCTCGTTCTGGCCGTTGCCTTCCACGCCGGCAACGCCGACGATCTCCCCCTGATGCACGGTCAGCTCCACGCCGTTCAGCGTCTGCACACCCCGCTCATCCCGGGCCGTCACGCCGCTGCATTGCAGCGCGATCTCCGGCAGTGGAGGCTTTTTTTCATAGGCGGTCATATCCGGCAGGTCGTCGCCGGACATCATCCGGACGATCAGATCCTTGTCGGCGCGGGCCGTCTCCGTCTCGCCGGTGACCTTTCCGTGGGACAGCACGCTGATCCGGTCGCTGATCTGCAGCACCTCATCCAGCTTGTGGCTGATGAAGATCACGCCCTTCCCCTGCCGGGTCATGTGGCGGATGATGCTGAACAGCGCCTCGCACTCCTGGGGCAGCAGCACGGCGGTAGGCTCGTCCAGGATCAGGATATCCGCGCCGGTATACAGCATCTTCAGGATCTCGATCTTCTGCTGCATACTGATGCTCAGCTGCTCCACGGGGCAGTCCAGATCCAGCTCAATGCCGTAGCGGGCCTTCAGCTCCTCCAGCGAGGCGCGGATCTTCTGGCGGTCCAGCCGGGAAAAGGGGCTGTCGCTGCTGATGAGCCCTACGTTTTCCACGGCGTTCAGCCGGTCTACCAGCATGAAATGCTGGTGTACCATGCCGATCCCGTGGCTCAGGGCCTCCTTGGGCGAGGTGATGCGAACCTCCTGTCCGTTGACAAGGATCTGGCCCGCGTCCGGCCGGTAGATGCCGTAGATCACGTTCATCAGCGTGGACTTTCCCGCGCCGTTTTCGCCCAGCAGTGCCAGAACCTCACCGGGATACAGGGTCAGGTCGACGGCATCATTGGCCGCGACCCCATTGAAGCTCTTGGTGATCCCCCGCAGCTCCAGCAGGGGCGTCTTTTCCCCGCTCATTTGCAGTGGACTTCGCACCAAAGCTCCTGTACGGGAGGGATCTGCTCCCGCATACCGGGTGCCAGGCGGCTCCAGATAATGCCCTTGCTGGGGCGGGGGAACTCGTGGCGGGTCTCGATGATACGGGTGGGGGTGACGATATAGTCGATGGCGGTGTCATACTCCTCCACGGTGACGGGCACGTCCGCCACCTGACAGTCGTGACCGGCGCCGATGATGACGGTGCTGCTGTCCGCGATACCCTTGGTGGAGAGCATGGCCCACTCCAGATCGAAGTAGCCGTGGCCCTTGCCGAAGCGGATGCCGCTGGGGGTGATGGCGGAGGCGCCGGTGACCATCATGTCGATGTGACCCACGGACTCCTGCAGCTGCGCCAGCGTCTGGTGCTTCCAGTAGCGGGAAACGCCGTCCAGCAGGGACGCCACCTCCTCCTTACCCTCGGGGATCTGCTCGGGGCGGATCAGGAAAAAGCCCCGGGTGATGCCGTAGTTGGTCATGACCACCGTCTTTTTATCCCGGAACGCCTGCTCCCGGAGCGTCTCCAGATTGTTGTCCGGCGTGATGAAAATGACCTTTGCGTTTTTGTACATATCGGTAGCGGTCAGCAGGGCGGTACCCTTTTCGCTGCCCTCATAGTCGCAGATAAACTCGGAAAACTGCCAGCTGAACTTGGAGTCCGGCTTTGCGACCTTCAGCAGCTCCTCCCAGATCCGAACGCGCTCTGTCTTTGCATCCACTTTCATTTCCATACCTAAGATCTCTTCCTTCCACATTCATTTTTGAATACTTATGCGCAAAATAAATAAATGGCGTCCGCAAGCCTCGCAGGGCTTACAGGCACCGTATCGGGTCTCTTTCGCAGCGGACCCGTATGCGGCTGCATCCCGCGAAAACGGCGGGATACGGCGGCAAATCCTCTTAAACAAAGGGTAGTATAGCACGCCGCAAACGGAAAGTCATTCGTATATCTGACAAATTCTGACAGCGTTCTGTCGCCAATTTTCGCCCCCATTACATTTGCTTCTGTGACATAGTTTGCAGGATTATGCATCCCCCCTACCCGACACAAACGGCAATAAAAGCGGCCATCCGGCGGGAGCCTGTACGCTCCCGCCGGATGGCCGTTCGGATGATTTTACTTATTGTGCCGGCTCGGGCTGCCGCAAAAACAGCACGCCCAGCGTGCCGGGGCCGCAGTGAGAGGACACGGTGCAGCCCGCCTGGGTGATAAAGACCTCCTTGAAGGGCGCCAGCTCCTGCACCAGTGCCGTCAGCTCCTGCAAAGTCTCCTCCGATACCTCGCCGGAGTGGGTGATGAACACCCAGTCCTCCACCACCGACTTACCTCCCAGACGCTCAGTGACGTACTGGCGGTACACCTTCTCCATGGCGCCCCGGTACTTCTTGCAGACCACCAGCTTGCCGTCCCGTATTTCAAGGCTGGGCTTCAGCTTCAGCATGTTGGCGCCCAGCGCCGTCACGCCGCTGCACCGGCCACCCTTCCACATATACTCCAGCGTGTCCAGCACAAAGCTGGTGTCGCTGAGGGGCGCCAGACGGCGCAGCTCTCCGGCGATATCCGCCGCCGCAACGCCCTGATCCCGAAGCTTGGCGCCCTGCAGCGCCAGCAGACCGCCGCCGGTGGAGAGTTGGCGGCTGTCCACCACATGGATCTCGCCCAGCTCCGCCAGCTCCTGCGCCGCCAGCAGGGCGTTCTGGCAGGTGCAGGACAGCTCCGAACTGATGTCGATGTGTACGATGTCGTACCCCTCCTCCAGAATGGGGGCGAAGAACCGCCGGAACTCCTCCGGGCTTACCGCCGTGGTCTTGGGCAGGGTGCCGTCCTTGCGGTAGCCGGCATAGAGATCCGCGGCGGTATAGCTCCCGTCGTCGGGGAAGGTCTGCTCTCCGCTGTGGATGGTCAGCGGCACGGTGCGGATCTGGAACCGCTCCAGAAGCTGGGGCGTAAGGTCGCAGGTGCTGTCATATGTGATGCAAACAGGTCTGTGCATACGTCTATCCTCCTATGATTTTCCGATCATAGCCGCAGTATACCGGAGAAACCTCAAGCCAACCTCTAAAAAGTCTCGATTTTTGCGGCTGACTGTGATAAAATCATCAAAAACGCAAAGGAGGAGCGGTATGTTCCGGATCTTAGTGGCCGAGGATGACGAGAGCGCCCGGCTTTTGATGTGCGAGGTACTGCGCCGCGCCGGATATGAGCCGTGTCCCGCGCGGGACGGCGTGGAGGCGCTGGAGGTGATGGAACACTACCAGTGCGATCTGGCGGTGGTGGACATCACCATGCCCCGGATGGACGGCATCACCTTCACCCAGACCCTGCGGGAGGGAAACTGCGACCTGCCGGTGCTGATGGTGACGGCACGGGTGACACAGGAGGACAAGCGCCGGGGCTTCCGGGCGGGGACAGACGACTACATGGTCAAGCCCGTGGACGAGGAGGAGATGCTCTGGCGCATCGAGGCGCTGCTGCGGCGGTATTGCAGCCGGGCGGAGCGGCGGCTGACGGTGGGCGCCACGGTGCTGGACCGCAGCGCCCTGCAGGTCATCACCCCGCAGAGCACATGGCAGCTCACCGCCAAGGAGTTTCTGCTGCTGTACAAGCTGCTGTCCTACCCACGGACGCTTTTCACCAAGCGCCAGCTGATCGACGACATCTGGGATCTGGACAGCGATGTGGACGAGCATACCGTGGAGGTCTACATCTCCCGGCTGCGGGACAAGTTCCGGGACAACCCGGACTTCGAGCTGCGGACCATCCGGGGCTTCGGCTACATGGGGATGCCCCGGGAGGATGAGCATGCGCAGAAATAAGGTGAAAAAGGAAAATCCCCCTGCCCGGCTGCTGGGCACGATGATCCTGCTGGTGCTGGGGCTGGTGGTGGCGTATGCCACGCTGGCGCTGGGCATCCTCTTTCTGGTACGGCGGCTGGTGCATCTGGAGGATAAGAGCTATACGCTGCTGTGGCCCATCCTCATCCTGTCGGTAAGCGCCATTCTGGGCGTTCTGCTGGCCATCTTCATTTTCCGCGGGTATCTGGCGCCCCTGTCCCGGCTGATGAAGGCCACAAAGGCGGTGGCGGCAGGAGATTACTCCGTGCGCGTGGAGCTGCGGGGCGCCCGGGGCGAGGTGGCGGCGTACATCCGCAGCTTCAACAAAATGGCGGAGGAGCTGGCCAGCGTGGAGCTGCTGCGGTCGGACTTCGTGAACACCTTTTCCCACGAGTTCAAAACGCCCCTCATCTCCATCCGGGGCTTTGCCAAGCTGCTGCAAAGCCCGGATCTGACACCGGAGCAGCGGCAGACCTACACAGACACCATCGTGCAGCAGTCTGAGCGGCTGGCCGCCATGAGCACCAATATTCTGGAACTGACCCAGTATGAAAACACGGAGATCGTATCCGGCAAGACCCTGTACAGTCTGGACGAGCAGCTCCGCCGGTGCGTCCGGCAGCAGGAGCGGGACTGGCTGAAAAAGGGCTTAATGGTGGAGGGCGATCTTGACCGGGTGGACTACTACGGCAATGAGGAGCTGCTGGAGCACATCTGGTCCAACCTGCTCTCCAACGCCATCCGCTTTACCCCCTCCGGCGGGCAGATCACCGTGGTGCTGCGGCAGGGCGAAGGCGAGGTCGCCGTGTCCGTGTCAGACACCGGCGTGGGCATGGACGAGGAGACCCAGCGGCATATTTTCGATAAGTTCTACCGGGCCGAGACCTGTCCGGACAGCCGCGGCAACGGTCTGGGGCTGTCCATCGTACACCGGGTGGTAAGGCTGTGCGGCGGGCAGGTGGCTGTGTTCTCCCAGCCGGGGAAGGGCTCCACCTTTACGGTGACGCTGCCGACAGCGCGGTGAACGTCTTGTCCGTCCCTCTTGCATAAATCCTGCGGAGGGTTTACAATGTACCTATCGTTATTCTCAAGAAAGAATCACAAGGAGGAAGCTATCATGATACAGGTCAATGCCATGGGGGACGCCTGCCCGATCCCCGTCGTCAAAACGCTGCAGGCCCTGAAGGAACTGCACGGCGCCGGCACAGTGCAGACGCTGGTGGACAACAAGGTGGCCGTGGAAAATCTGACCCGGCTGGCTGAGAGCAAGGGCTGCACCATCGAGACGGCGCAGCTGGGTGAGAAGGAGTACCGCGTGACCATCACCGTGGGCGAGGGCGCGGAGCTTCCGGAGACGGTGGATACCGCCTGCGCCGTCCCCGCCGCCGCGGACAACACGGTGGTGGCCGTGTCCGCCGACCACATGGGCGAGGGCGACGAGGTGCTGGGCAAGATCTTGCTGAAGGGCTTTTTGTTCGCCCTGACCCAGCAGGAGACGCTGCCCAAGACCGTGCTGTTCTACAACGGCGGCGCCGCCGTGACCTGCGAGGGCTCCGCCTCGCTGGAGGATCTGCAAAAGCTGGAGTCTCTGGGCGTGGAGATCCTCACCTGCGGCACCTGCCTGAACCACTACGGCCTTACCGAGCAGCTACGTGTAGGCGGCGTGACCAATATGTACGTCATCGTGGAAAAGCAGATGCAGGCCACGAAGGTCGTCCGGCCTTGACGCGGCAGAAAAAGCCCGCGTTGGTGGTCACCTTTGACACCACCTCCCAGGCCATGGCGGCGGAGGCGCTGTTCCAAGCCGCCGGACTGCCGGGACGGATGATCCCCATCCCCTCCCAGATCACGGCGGGGTGCGGCCTTGCGTGGAAGGCGCTGCCGGATGAACGGGACGCCCTCTGCGCCGCGCTGGACGGGGCGGGTATCGCCCACGGCGGCTGTTTTGTATTGGAGATGTATTGATGGAAAAGCTCATCTATCTGGATAACGCCGCCACCACGCTGCACAAGCCGTCGCAGGTGGCGCAGGCGGTGGCGCAGGCCATCCTGACGGCGGGCAACGCCGCACGGGGCGCCCACGGCGCGTCTATGCAGGCGTCCCGCACGGTGTTTGAGACCCGGCGAAAGCTGGCGCAGCTGCTGGGCTGCCCCCGCCCGGAGCAGGTGGTGTTCACCGCCAACTCCACCATGGCGCTGAATATCGCCATACAGGGGCTTCTCTCCCCGGCGGATCACGCCATCTCCACCGATCTGGAGCACAACTCCGTCCTCCGCCCCCTGTATGCGCTGGAGGCGCAGGGCATGGGGCTGTCCTTCGTCCGGGCCGACCGGCAGGGGCGCATCCGGTATGAGGATTTTGCGCCGCTGTTCCGCCCTGACACCAGAGCCGTGGTCTGCACCCACGCCTCCAACCTGACGGGGGATCTGCTGGACGTAGCGCGCATCGCGGAGATCGCCCACGCCCACGGCGCCCTGCTGATTCTGGACGCCTCCCAGACGGCGGGCACGATCCCCCTCGACATGACCGCGCTGGGGGTAGACGTATTGTGCTTCACCGGTCACAAGGGGCTCATGGGGCCGCAGGGTACCGGCGGGCTGTGCATCCGGCCCGGCGTGGACATTCGCCCCCTGCTGCGGGGCGGCAGCGGCGTCCACTCCTTCGACCGGGAGCAGCCGCAGGACTACCCCACCCGTCTGGAGGCCGGCACGCTGAACAGCCACGGTATCGCCGGGCTGGACGCGGCGGCGGACTACCTGCTGACGCAGGGCGTAGAGACGGTGGAGCATACGGAGCACGCCCTGATGCAGCGGTTCTACGAGGGGGTGCGGGGCATTGACGGCGTCACGGTCTACGGCGACTTTTCCCTGTCCCGCCGGGCTGCCATCGTGGCACTGAACCTCCGGGATTGGGACTCCGCCGAGGTGTCGGACGCGCTGTACACCGACTACGGCATCGCCACCCGCCCCGGCGCACACTGCGCGCCCCGGCTCCATCAGGCGCTGGGTACGGCGGCGCAGGGCGCGGTGCGCTTCAGCTTCTCCGCCTTCAACACGGAGGCGGAGGTGGATGCCGCCATCCGCGCCGTCCGGGAGCTGGCAGGCGCGGTTTGAATCCACACCAATAAACGCATCCCCCGGCGCAGCCGGGGGATGCGTTTATTATGTCGGCGTTCCCTGTTCCGTTATCACGGCGGGGATGGGGATGTCGTGCGCCTCCCAGGGGATATCCGGCCGCAGAAGGGTCTGGCGGCACAGCAGCAGCGTTTCGCCTGCGTACTCCGCCAGAAATCGGTCGTAGTACCCGCCGCCCCGTCCCAGCCGCCGCCCATCGGGGGACGCACCGGCGCAGGGTATGATGGCGAGGTCGATATCCGCCGGTGCAACGAGGGGCGCTTCCGCCGGCGGCTCCAAAATGCGGTATGCGCCGGGGCGCAGAACGGACAAGTCCGTCACCTCCCGGCACTCCATGATACCGGGAGCAGTACACAGCGGCACGCACAGGCGCTTGCCGTCCGCCAGCACCTGCCTGAGCAGCGGCAGCGTGTCGATCTCATCGCCGCGCCCCACAAAGGCGAACACCATCCGGGCGCGTCGGTATGCCGCCGTATCCGCCGCATGGCGCAGGATTGCCGCGTCGGAGGCGCTTTTTTCCGCCGGGGTCAGCGCCCGCTCCGCCTTCGCCAGCTCCCGGCGCAGCATGTCCTTTTGCCGCTGTATCGTATCCAGGCTGCCCTCTCCCCTGCGGCGATGTGCCGCGCCGGGCGATGTGCCGCGCATGCTGTCCAGAAAACGGATCAGATTCCCCACGGTAAACCGCAGGTTCTCTTCTCCGCAGAGCCGCGCCTCCTCGTAGCTGCAAAGAGCGGGGTTGATGGGAAACACACCGGACACGCCCTCTGCGTATACCGCGTCCAGCGCTGTCTCGCAGCCGCCCACCAGCATCGCGGTGGGCACGCCCAGCGCCTTGGCTCTGCGTGCTACGCCGATGACCGCCTTCCCCCGCAGGCTCTGGCTGTCCAGATGCCCCTCGCCGGTAATGACCAGCCGTGCATCCCGGCAGCGGCGGTCAAAATCCACGGTGTCCAGCATCACCTCAATGCCCATACGCAGCGTACCACCGAAAAAGGCAACCGCACCCGCACCGAAACCGCCTGCGGCCCCGCCGCCGGGCAGCGACAGCACCTGTACGTGGAGGTCGCGGGCCAGCACCTGCGCCAAATGACACAGCCCCGCGTCCAAGCGGGCCACCATGGCGGCATCCGCGCCCTTCTGGGGGCCGAACACCGCTGCCGCACCCTCCGGGCCGCACAGCGGATTGTCGATATCGCACATCACCGTCACCGGTATGCCGCCCAGTGTACGGTGCAGCGCCTCTGTCTGCACACGGGCGATGCGGGACAGCGTGCCGCCCGCCGGTACGAAGGCACGCCCCTGTTCGTCATAGAATACTGCGCCCAGTGCGGCGGCGGCACCGCAGCCCCCGTCGTTGGTAGCGCTGCCGCCCAGCCCCAGCACCAACCGCTTCGCGCCGTGGGCCAGTGCATGCGCCATCAGTTCTCCCACACCGTAGGTGGTGGTCTTTTCCGGATCACGGGCGTCGCCCACCAGCGGCAGTCCCGCCGCAGCCGCCATCTCGACCACTGCCGTTCCGTCCGGCAGCAGGGCGTAGTGCCCCGTCCTTGGCTCTCCCAACGGGCCGGTACAGGGCGCATCGATCCGTTGTCCGCCCACAGCGGTGAGGAAGGCATCCGCTGTTCCCTCGCCGCCGTCCGCCACCGGGATAGCTTCGATCTCCGCCTCCGGTTCCAGACGGCGGATCTCCTCCGCCGCGATGCGGCAGATATCCACAGAGGACAGCGTTCCCTTGAAGGAATCCGGGATCAGGACATATTTTTTCATATTTTTCTCCTTCCGGCAAAAAGAAGCCGCAGCCCGCGGGCCGCAGCTTCTCTTTCGTTTTTTACAGGGCGTAGAACAGCTCTGCCATCTGGGAAGTTACGTCCTCCGTATAGCTGCACAGTGTCACGCAGTAAATGTAGTTCCCCTGCCGGAGGCAAACGATCCGCTCATACACGGGGATATCCTGTATCGTGGCGGTCAGTGCAATGGCGGGACGCTCCTCGCCGGCCAGCTCTGCCGTGGTCACGGACGCCGTGACGTCTTCAAAGCCGTAGGCGGCCATGGCATCCGGGAGCTGCGTAACGTGCAGCTCCGCGTACTCCTGTGCGCTCATGGTGGTACCCAGCAGCAATCCCATGTTCTGGAACACCACGTTGATGGTCATCAGCCCGTCCGTAGAGGAGGCGTACATATCCTGCACGCTCTGGCTGTTTTCCATCAGCTTTTTCATGTCCTCGTCATTGGTGCCGTCGGTCAGGAAGCCGTTGAGCTCCGCAATCTGCGCCTCCGTATAGAATACCCATGTCTCATCCAGTGTGCAGCCGATCCCGGCAAAGGCGTTGGTATAGGTGCCGCCGTTGACGCTGCCCATCTCCAGCTCCTCCTCGTCCGGCTGGGAGGCATCCACCTGTCCCGTAACGGACTGATCCGGCGTCGTACCCGGCTCCACCGAGCCGCCGGTCTGTTCCGGCGCCTGCTGGCCGCAGGCCGTCAGCGCCAACATCCATATGGCCATCAGCATAGCTGCTGCTTTCTTCATAGCGTGCCTCCTTCTGTCAAACGGTTGTCTCCACTGCGGTCATTGTATCAAATCGGCCGGGGAAATACAACAGAAAAATTTCCCGACAGGATGCGCCCCACCCTTCCGCTACAATAGGGGGCGAGAGGAGGGACAAGCCTTGAGATCTGTCACTGAGGTCAGCCGCGCCGTCCCGCTGCGCCCGCTGTTGAAAGCGTTTTTACCGTCTGCCGCCGCTTTTCTCCTGACCGGCGGCACGTTGGACGGTCTGTACAGCCCGTGGGCGCTGGCTGTCGTTTCCGCCGCCGGCGTAGGTTGGCCCGGGCTGTGTACGCTGCTGGGCGCCGGACTGGGCGCTTTTCTTTTTCTGGACTTTCAGGCGGGACTGCGCCATACCGCCGCCGCTATTCTTATCTTCTGCGCCAACACCGCGTTCTGCACCACCCGTTTGTATAAAGGCCCCCGCTTCCGGCCTGCCGCCGCCGCTGCCATGACGCTGCTGGTGCAGTCGGCGTATCTGTTCCAGCGGCAGCCGCGTCATTGGGCGCTATGCGCCGCCGCGCTGGTCATCCTCTATGCCGCCGCGTACCTGCTGCCCGCGCTGGGGGATCCCGATGCACCGCCGGAGACACGGCAGCAGGCGGCGCTGGCGGCCGCCATAGGCCTGTGCCTGGCTTCCTACGGTTGGGAGCTGTCGGGCTTTCGGGTTGGCGGCCTGTTGGCTGCCGCCCTGCTGCTGACGGCCGCCCGGCACCTGTCCCCTGCCTCCGCGGCGGCCATCGGCGCCGTCACCGGGCTGGTGCTGGATCTGTACACCGGCAGGGATATCCTGCTGGCTGTGGTACTCTGCGGAGCTGCGGCAGCAGCCGCCACTCCGCGGCGGCGCGCCCGCTTTTTGCCGCCGCTGCTGTTCTGCGCGGCAGCCTCCGCCGTGTACCTGCTGCTGGACGGGCCTGACCCCCTGCCGCTGCTGTGTCAGGACTTGGCGGGCGCCGGTCTGTACCTTCTCCTGCCGGAGAAGCTGCTGCTCAGCTCGACGGTGCAGCCCGCTTCCGCCCGGACACCTGCCCCGCCGAATGCCGCCGCACCCGCCGCCGCCCTCCGTGCCGTATACGACAGCTTTTTCGCCGGCACGACGCCGCCCCGTCCGGAAAATCCCGCCGTGCTGTTCGACCGCGCCGCCGAGCAGGTATGCGCCAGCTGCCTGCTCCGTCACGACTGCTGGCAGACCCACTACAACGATACCTACAACGCCTTCAATGACGCCTGTCCCCAGCTGCTCCGCCGCGGTACCGCCTGTGCGGAGGACTTCCCGTCCTATTTTGCCAGCCGCTGCCTGCACTTTCCCCGATTGCTGGAGGCGGTAAATGACCAGCTCCGTCAATTTCTGCTGCGCCATGTCCACCAGCTCCAACTCCATCAGGCCTATCAGGTGGCGCGGGAGCAGTACGCCCAGCTGTCGGAGGCGCTGTCCGCCGATGTGCCGGCCTCCGCCGCTCCACGCTTCCGCTATGACACGGGGATAGCGCTGCGGCCGCGGGACGGGGAATCACTGTGCGGCGATCAGGCCGCCGTTTTCGAGGCGGGCAATACCGCCTGCCTGCTGCTGTCCGACGGCATGGGCAGCGGCGAGGCCGCCCACCGGGAGGCCGCCATGACCGTCCGGCTGCTCAAGCAGTTCCTACAGGCCGGTGTGGAGCCGTCCCCCGCGCTGAAGACCCTGAACACAGCGCTGCTGCTGCGCTGTCAGGAGGGTGCGGGCTTTACCACCATTGATCTGGCGTGTTTGGATCGCGCCACCGGCGCCATCACCCTGTACAAGTACGGCGCCGCGCCGTCCTACTACAAAAAGCACGGACGGGTCATCCGCTACGCAGGCAGCGCACTGCCTGCCGACCTGGAGAAGGTGTCCCAGCAGCCGGAGGCCATCCGCTTCACGCTGCCGCCCGATGGCTGGTTGGTGCTGCTGTCCGACGGTGTCACCGCCGGGGATGGCGACGAGTGGCTGCTGGATCTGCTGGCCGGTTGGGACGCCGGCACGCCGGAGGAGCTGGCACGCCGCATTCTTGCCCTTTCCGCCGACCACGGCGGGCTGTCGGACGACTGTGCCGCGCTGGTGCTGCACCGTCCCCGCGGTACAGAAAACGGCAAAACACAGGTATAAGCGGCGGCGGCCCTGTCCATACTGTGGATATGACGATCAGACAGTAAGGAGGGCATACATTTGGTTAAAGGCATTTCCCGCCGGGTCATCGTGGTGGACTCCCCGGACCCGCAGATCTTTGAACAGGCAATTTTCATTCTCCGCACCGACGGCGGCGGCATCAGTTCTCAGCAGCTGGTGGATCAGGCCGTCCGCATCGCCAAAAACTATGCCCGCTGTCAGGGGATGCCCCGCAGACGCCGCCGCATTCCGGCGTGGCTCTGGGCCTCCATCGGCGCCGCGGCCATCGGCCTGACATGGCTGCTGTGCGCCATCCTCTGACCCATTTTCTCCGGTTTCAGCGGGGTTTACCCGTTTGAAATACTTTTCCATCATTTTTCTCCTCACTTGAAGCGAACGCACCGCGTTCGCTTCCTTTTTGCGCGTTGGGGACAAAATACCTTGCGCGGCGGTGCATTTCCTGTATAATAGAAGTGAGGACCAACTGCCGTACCAACTTTCTATTTCGATCGGAGGTGTTCCCATGCTCCTTGCCGCCCATCTGTTGGTGACCGCTTCATTTCTGGTGCTGGGCGTTGTCTTTTCCCGCGGAAAGGGCACATCCCTCATCGCAGGCTACAACACCGCCTCGCCGGAGGAAAAGGCAAAATATGATGAAAAGAAGCTCTGCAAGGCTATGTCGCGGCTGATGTTCGTGCTGGCCCTTTGCTGGCTGGTCGTTGCCCTCAGTACCCTGTGCCAGACGATGCTCCTGCTGTGGCTTGGTCTTGGCCTATTCGTGGCCGCAGCCATCGGCGGCTGTATTTATATTGACCGCAAGTGCAGGCGATGAGCGGCATTCACCCCTCGTTCTATCAAAACGCCCTCCCTGCGCCGCGTGGGTGCAGAGAGGGCGTTTGACATCTGAACAACAAAAAAGAAGCCATGACCATCGTCATGACTTCTTTTGGCAGGGGCAGAAAGGCTCGAACTCTCGACACGCGGTTTTGGAGACCGCTGCTCTACCAACTGAGCTATACCCCTGTGTGGTGGGCCTTCGGGGACTCGAACCCGGGACCGGACG
>Ga0129312_1000439_pt1 | contig 36568 bp, 35 predicted proteins | sample O827metagenome_FD_94434 | JGI IMG/M metagenome (GOLD analysis project Ga0129312, IMG submission 94434) | Orangutan group fecal microbial communities from Wisconsin, USA - O827 metagenome | ecosystem: Host-associated > Mammals > Digestive system > Large intestine > Fecal | place: USA: Wisconsin... | reverse complement strand
TTTCCTCTGTCCGAAAAATCATTGAAGGCCATGGCGGTGATCTCGATCTTGTTCCCGGTGAGGAATCCTTTCTTGTTGGAATTACAATACAGATGTAAAAACTGTTTTTTGAGGCGCATTCAGATAAAAGTGATCGGCTCGAAAATTTTGTAGCCTCGTCCAAAGGACGAGGCTACTCTTTTAGGCGGTGTAACATGCAGATACAAGAAGGATATGTGTACCATATTAACGATGGATATTTTGAAAAGGTTCAGGATGATAAGCTGATGCAGAACAAAGAAAACGGCACATACCGTCCGACGTCTAACAGCAAGAGGCATTAAAATTGTCTTTCCTGGCATCCTGCGTTTGGAAAAATTGATGTTGGAAGAATTGGAAGAACCGCAAAATTAAATGCTGTGATTGTGATTATTCTGTATAATCATTCTTGATATTCTATGTATTCTTCATCGTTTTATGACTTTTTGCAAGCATTTTGCAACCGCAATCACTTCGAATCACTCTTTAGGTATTTCTCTATGTACTCCCGATACCCATCCTCTAAAATATGGAACGCACAGCTATTGTCGGTTAAAATCTGCTTGCGTTTTGTTGTAACCATCTCATATATTTTATTAGCCTTCTTCTGAATTCTTTCTGCATTGTTCATGCAAAACTGATATTCTTTATTTAACAATAGCCTGTATTTCTCATCCTCAACATCTTTGATTACTAGTTTTTCAATGCATTCATCTGGAACTGGAACCATATAATTAAATCTTAAGGAGCCTTTCACTTCTTTTTCATCTCCCGGAACACGAATCAAAATGTTTGCCTCCTGCTTCTTATCAAAAGAGGATACCGACACATAATAATTCATCCCATTTACCTGCATAACTGCACCAAATGCAAACTTATTACGGTCTGTGTAACGAATATTAGGTACTTTCGTAACGCCTCTTTTTTCTTTTTCGTATCGTTGGAGAAATCTATTATACTCCTCATTTATGCGATAAAAATCCATTTTATCCTCCATAGTGTAACAAAATAGGGAGATAAGATACTTATCTCCCTGAAATTAACGATTCGCATTTTAAGCTGCGAAGCACTTAAATTAAAGGTTCACATTCAAAGTAGTGAAGCACTTAAATTAAAGGTTTGCACTCAAAGTAGCAACGCACTTAAATCGAGCAAATTCCTTTGCTCACTTATATTATATGCAGTTCTGATAAAAAAATCAATATAATTTTTCAAAAACACAAGAGCTAAAAAAAAAGAACGTTACTGATATGTAGTGACGAAACAACGCAAAAGTATCTGTTATTTCAACTCTCCTCGTTTACCTTGCTCAACCCATTGGTGCGATGAATCCTTTATGTATTTACTTATTGTTTTTGTTAATTTTTCACCACCTGACCATTAGTCCTCTGTAGACAGGCTTCCCTTGGATGACTTGGTCTTGCTATAGAGCAGCAGTAACAGACTGCCGATCACGCCCATAGATACTGCGTTTGAAATGGCTGCTACGACACCCTGCGTAAATACAAGGTTTACCGGCTCGCTATATACAACGATATCCAGTACCGGTGCAACCACAATCCATGCGATGGCATTTCCGATGATCTGGAATACGTTGAATAACAGGACATCACGCTTGCCAAAAGAACCTTCTTCTACGTGAAGCTTAGGCATTACGAATCCTACGATAAAGCAGGATAGACCGGATGCTACGACCCAGCTCCACCATGCAGAGCCATACTGTACACTATCTGAGACCGCATGTCCGATGAATGCGATCGCTGCGCCGGCGATCGGACCGAACAGTGCTGCGAAAAATGCTCCAATACCGTATGCGGTCTGGATCTGTGTCTCCGGAATGCCGGTCGGGATCTTCACGAACATGAACAGTACAGCAAACAGTGCTGCGCCAAGTCCTGTGGCAACAATAGTATTTGTGTTGATCTTAAATACGTCTTTCATACTCTGACTCCTCCTTGTGTGTTGTTAGTTGTTTTTTGTAAACTCGACGGTCCAGTCAGGTCCAAAATCGAGCTGATGCATCTTGCAAAGGCTGCCCTGACATACCGCCAGAGATACCTTCATCAATTCATTGTTATATATCATCACATCGCCCTTGTCAACAAATCCGAAGCTTTTCTCGAATAACAGATCTGCCTCATACGCGACTTCCCCGTCATGGCGGACAACCGTATGGATCGTATCTCCGTACGCAAATCCGGCTTTCTGGAAGTCCTCGGTATAGATATTTGTCCACAGATTTCCAAAGTTCGGGTCGTTGATCTCGAAAATACCCTTCGCATGTCCATCAGACAGCTCCGGCTCATGCAGCTCATGCTCTACGATCTCATCGACCGGGTACTCCGGTCCGACACCTTCAAAATCAATGATGCCGCTCGCCAGACGTGCAGCCGTGTAGCCGAACAGGTCACGTCCGTGGAATACGGATGTGCCGGCAGTACTCTTTAGACGGTTCACGCTCTCATCGATCTCCCTGACAGCCTCGATACCAATCAAACGCTTGACATGGGTCAGCGCGCCGTTATCCGGTGTCACGATATAATATCCATCGACAGTCTTTGCCACACAGGCACGTCTGCTCGTTCCCACGCCGGGATCCACGACAGATACATAGATCGTCCCCTTCGGCCAGAACTGAAGGCTCTGATACAGACGGTAGCTGGCGCTCCATGTATCGTACTGCGGCAGCTGATGTGTACCGTCAAAGATCTCCAGCTCCCTGTCTACGGTCTTTACGACTCCGTACATCGAGCTGACAGCGCCCTCCGCATAGGTAAAATCAGTCTGAAATACTAAAATTGGTTTGTCAAACATACTCATTGTTATATCCTCCTTTATTACTTACTTTTTATTATTGATACCGGCTCTATGACCTATAACCAGCCATATACAAACGGATTCCAGAAACGTCCATGGTTCACGAATGCCGCCATCAGCAGCGTGCCGACCAGAATCGCCGTACACACGCTGACACTGACAATATCGCTGGTCTTGAGCGGCCGTCTTGCATACCAGGTACGCTTTTTATTTTTGCCAAATCCACGCAGATCCATCGCATTACTGATGATCTCCACACGATTAAGGACAGAGAAGATCAGCGGTACCATAATATGGAATGTATTGCTTACACGCGTGGTTACTTTTTCCTTTTTAGACAGATCGAGTCCCCTGCTCTGCTGTGCCAGCGCGATCTCATGGTATTCTGTAATGATATCCGGAAAATAGCGCAGCGTCAATGCAAACGCATAACACAGCTTGTAGCTCACCCCGATCGAATTAAGCGAAGCCGCGAATTCACTCGGATTTGTCGTCAGCAAAAACAGCATACCGAGCGGAATGACCGCCGCGTATTTACAGAACTTTGTCATCTGGTACAACAGTTGCTCCTGTGTGACGATATAGCGCGCATTAAATGTAAACAGCAGATGCTTCGTTCCGTAGATCTCCACACCATACTGTGGTGCAAACAGGTACGTGAGCACAAAATTCAACACCAGAAAGATGAGGGTGTAATACATCATCAGCTTTACCTGACGCAGCTTGATGCCGGAGATATGCAGCATGACAAATGAAAATACCAAAATGAGAATCACACTTCGGATGTCATATGTAAGCATGACAGCAAACGATAACAGCAAAAAGCACAGCAGCTTCGTCACACCGGAGAGGTTGTACACGAAATTATCCCGTTCAATATAGTCAAACAGCTTTGTCTTCATCCGTCCGCACGACCTCCCTCTCATAGTCTATAAAATGCCATACAAATCCACGCGCATCCTTGATACCAGCCATCTGCGCGAGTGTGTAGAGCGATGTCAGCTTCAGGCTCGCTGCCTCTGTGATCTCCTCATTCGTGAGAATATCGACCGCTGACCCGTCACCGATCTTTTTACCGTCATTGATGACAATCGCATGCGGCGTATACTCAAGCATCAGATGCATATCATGCGTGATCAGGATGATCGTCACGCCCTGCCGGTTCAGATCACGCAAAAATTCCATGATCTCGGTATAATGTCTGTAATCCTGTCCTGCCGTCGGCTCATCCAAAATGAGCACCTTCGGGTTCATGACCAGCATGGACGCGATCGTCACACGCTTTTTCTGTCCGAAGCTGAGTGCCGACACCGGCCATTTCCGGAACTGATACAGTCCACAGACTTTGAGCGCGTGCTCGACCTTTTCTTTTATGGCATCCTCTGACTCACCGTGCAGACGCAGTCCGAGTGCCACTTCATCATAGATCATCGGTTTACAGATCATCTGATTGGGATTCTGCATCACGTAACTGATCACCTGTGAACGTTCCTTGATCGTCTGGCCTTTGAGCGAATGCCCTTCAAACAGAATATCGCCATCATCCTCATTTACAAAACCACAGATGACTTTCGCGAGCGTACTTTTACCGGCTCCATTCGTACCGACGATCGACACCATCTCCTGCTGGTGAATCGCAAACGATACATCCTGTAAAATCTTGCGGTATTTTGTATATTGAAAAGACAGATGATCTACCTTCAGGATCTCCGGTGTCTCCTGATTCACATGCGGCGACCCTGCTGCCATCCATTCTTTTAACCTCTGCTTGTGTTCCTCTGAAAGAGTCAGCGTCTCAAGCTGTCCCGCCCGCATATCCTCTGTCACCTGAATACCCGCATATTTGAGCGCTGTCACATACAGCGGCTCCCGGATACCGAGCTGTGGCAGCATATCTGTCGTCATGAGCTGATCCGCAGGCATATCTGCCACGATATGTCCCTCCGATACGACAACGACACGGTCTACGTGGCGGTATAACACGTCCTCTAAACGGTGCTCGATAATGAGCACGGTCTTATTGTACTGCCTTTGAATATTGTCAATCAGCTCGATCGCCGTCTTTCCTGTCGCCGGGTCGAGGTTTGCAAGGGGTTCGTCAAAGAGCATGATGTCGACGTTGTCCACCATCACTCCCGCAAATGATACGCGCTGCTTCTGGCCACCCGACAACTCATGCGGCGAAGCTTTGAGCAGATGCCCCATGTCCACAATGTCTGCGACCTTTTGTACCGTCTGCTTCATATGCTCCTGATCCATGCACTCGTTTTCCAGTGCAAAGGCAATATCCTCTCCCACGGACAGACCTACAAACTGTCCGTCCGAATCCTGTAAGACCGTACCGATCTTTTTGGACAGGTCAAAAATATTACTCTCTTTTGTCTCGATACCATCCACCTTGAGCGAACCTGTGATCTCTCCCTTATAAGAAAACGGGATCAGTCCATTCAGGCAGTGCCCAAGTGTACTTTTTCCTGACCCGGAAGGTCCTACGATCAGTACCTTTTCTCCCGGATAGATCTTCAGGTTGATATCGTACAGCGTCGGCTTGGACTGGCTGAAATACTGAAACCCAAAGTTCTCAAATGATATAATCGGCTCCATGTTACCTATCATCCTTTATTCATAAACTAGTTTTGGTGCCTTGCGGATCGCTAGCTTCCACGAAGTACCGGTTCCGATATTATATGCCCGTGCAAAGCTACCCTGATTGATCGCTACTGCCATGCAGTCCAGACTGTTCACATATAGCAGCGGCTCTCCGACATATACATCCGCGAAGCTCTTTGCATAGGTAATAATATTTTTGTACAGTGTACGTGTTCCGTTCTCGATACTGATCTCCACCCGGTCTCCATGATTGATCCCCAGCTCCAGAAAGCTCTCGCGGCTGATATTCGTCCACAGGGAACCGAATCGTACATCTAATACATCGATCGTTCCGGTGATCACATCATTTTCCTTTTTCGGGCTGACCGTCGGCAGCTCAATGACGCTCTCCACATCCACCTGTGGTCCGACACCTGCAAAGTCAATGACCCCGCTCGCCAGGCGCGCACCGGTGAACACATAGACATCCCTGCCGTGGAACGTGTAGCTCTCTCCGGAATTCGGCAGCCGGTTCACAGACTCGTCGATGACACGTGCCGCCTTGATTCCGGTCATTTTCTTGACATGCGTCAGTGTACCATTATCCGGAGTGATGATGTACTGTCCATCTACGGTCTCTACGGCAATACTCCGGCGCGTTGACCCGACACCCGGATCTACCACGCTCACAAATACACTGCCCTTTGGCCAGTAGCTCACCGTCTGGATCAGGCGGTAAGATGCCTCCCAGATATCATACTGCGGGATCTCGTGCGTCAGATCAAAGATCTTTAGCTCCGGGTCTACGGAAAATGCCACGCCGTACATCGCGCTGACTGCTCCATCTGCAGTACCGAAATCTGTCTGTAAAATTAATGCTTTACTCATACATATTCCTTCCTGTTTGTTTCTTCATGATTTATCATACCGGCAGCTATTCGGAATAGTCTGATAACAGCCGGAAATGCGGCCAGTATGTAAACATCGCCTTGCCAAGTATCTTATCACGGCTGACATATTCATAGGGTGTGCCATCTTTGACCGAATCGACCAATCCGTTGTCATATGCCTCCTCTGCCCAGTAACGGGCATCTGCAGATACGTTGCGGTTGTCACCGAGCATCAGATAACAATCGTCCGGCACTTCAAATTCATAGCCATCGTTCTCGATCACCCATTCCTCCGGCAGATAATTCTCCTTTAACGGCTCTGCGGAATCATTGATATAGATCTTCGCATTCTCAATGCGGATCGTCTCTCCGGGCAATCCGATAATACGCTTGATATAATTTTCTTCTTCATCTACCGGATATTTGAAAATGACGACGTCAAACCGCTCCGGGTCGGAAAACTTATAAGCGAGCCGGTTGCCAAACAGCCGGTCACCCGGCGAGATCAGCGTCTCCATTGAAGAGGAAGGTACCACCGAATTAACGAGTACCACACGTGTCAAAAAGAAAGAAATGATGACTGCTGCCACCATGACCTCCACCCAGCTGAGCAGTTCCCGCAGCATAGACGGCTTTTTTTCATCTTTCTCCGGCTGCGTGTGTTCTGCCTGTTCCGGTGCAGTCTGATGTTCCGTCTGCATAGTTTCTGCCTGATCAGCCTGCTCCTGTGTCTGTTGTATTTCTTGTTCTTGCTTCATGTATCTGTTTCTAATTCCTTCCTGCCTGTATTCTGTATTTTATTTTAACTGTGCCAGCAGGGATGTACCGATTGTCCCCTCCGGCATGCGGACACCAAAATTATCCGCGATCGTGGCGCCAATCACTGCAAACGTATCCGTCTGCGGCAGTGCGCCCGCTCCTTCAAACGACGGTGAATAGGCTAAAAACGGGACTTTCTCCCGCGTATGGTCTGTGCCTGTATACGTCGGATCGTTTCCGTGATCTGCTGTCAAGATCAATAAGTCATCTCCGCGCAATAATGGCAGCAGTTCGCCGAGCTTTTTATCAAAACGCACCAGTTCCTGTCCATAACCGATCGGATTGCGTCTGTGTCCCCACAGCGCATCGAAATCAACCAGATTCACAAAACATAGCCCGGTAAAATCACGCGCTGCGATCTCAATCGTCTGCTCCATGCCGTGTACGGAGGAATCTGAGTGATTGCTCTCCGTGATACCTTCCCCGACAAAAATATCATTGATCTTGCCAACCGATATCACATCATATCCTGCATCCTTGAGTGCGTTCAGTGCTGTGGCTCCGGTCGGTTTGAGTGCGTAGTCATGCCGGTTGCTCGTGCGGACAAACTCACCCTTTTTTTTGCCGACATATGGACGCGCAATGACACGCCCGACGCGCCACTCGTCACGCATCGTCAGTTCCCTGGCGATCTCACAATAATGATAGAGATTGTCCAGTCCCATCGTCTCCTCATTGCCACAGATCTGCAATACCGAATCCGCTGACGTATAGACGATCATCGCTCCTGTCTTAATCTCTTCTTCGCCCAGCTCATCTAAGATCTCTGTTCCGCTGGCAGCCTTGTTTCCGATGATCCGTCTGCCGCAGCGGCGCTCCAGCTCATTGATCAGTTCTTCCGGAAATCCGGTATCTGTAAATGTAATAAACGGTTTTTTCGTCTCGATCCCCATCATCTCCCAGTGTCCGGTCATCGTATCCTTGCCATTGCTGCGCTCACACATCGGCATATAATAGCCCATCGGTGTCTGTACCGGTGCGACCTGCTGCATCGGTTTGAGGTTGCCCAGACCGAGTTTCTGCAGATTCGGCAGTGCAAACGGCTCTCCGGCCTCTGCCATACGCCCGGAAATATGTCCCAGCGTATCCACGCCGACATCCCCGAAACTGGGCGAGTCTTCCATCGCCCCCATTCCTACCGAATCCAGTACGATCGTAAAGATCCGCTTATATTTATGATCACTCATCCTGCTCACACCTTTCTAATCCGGCTGTTCCTGAGCCTTGACCAGTTTGACGATACGGCTCGTTCCGAGCCGGCTCGCGCCCAGATCCATGAATTTTTCCGCATCGGCAATGCTGCTGATGCCACCGGCCGCTTTCATCCGCACACCTTCACCGATATGCTGCGCAAACAGCTCGATATCTGCAAATGTGGCTCCGGCTGTCGAAAATCCGGTCGAAGTCTTGATAAAATCCGCACCGGATGCTGTCACGATCTCACACATTTTGATCTTCTCCTCGTCTGTCAGCAGACAGGTCTCGATAATGACCTTTAAGATCTTTCCCTGACAGACATCCCTGATCTCGCGGATCTCATTTAACACATACTCATAGTCGCCGGCTTTTAACATGCCGACATTGATGACCATATCGATCTCGTCTGCGCCGTTGGCAACGGCATCCTTTGTCTCAAATACCTTGCAGGCCGTCGTGTGGTTTCCGTTCGGAAATCCGATCACGGTACAGACCGGGATACGGCCACCCAGATACTCTGCTGCCTGCTTCACATAACAGGGCGGAATGCAGACAGATGCTGTATGATATTTTAACGCGTCATCACAGATCCCTCTGATCTCCTCCCAGGTACTCGTCTGCAACAGCAGCGTATGGTCGCAGACTGCCAGTATATCTTTGATATCTCTACCCATAATATTTACTCCTTTATTACATCCTACTCATCCGATTTCTGAGCGCTCAGATTCTCCGGTCCAAAGCCGCATGGCAACAGTTCTGCCAGCGTATAAGTCTCTGCAACACCGTCCTTTGTCCCCAGAACAATGCGAAACTTCTGCGGATCGCAGAATTCCATCATCACCTGTCTGCACACGCCGCACGGAGCACAGACCTGCTCCGGCTCGGTATTCTCATAACCGCCGACGATCGCGATCGCCGCGAATGCACGCTCTCCCTCACTGACCGCCTTGAAAAAGGCCGTCCGCTCGGCACAGTTCGTCGGTGTGTAGGCAGCATTTTCTATATTGCAGCCCTCATAGACCGTGCCATCCTCTGTCAGCAGCGCTGCACCTACCGCCCAATGCGAATACGGTGTGTAGGCATGTTTTCGCGCATGCAATGCACGCGCGACTAATTCCTGATCGTTCATTCTATCAGCTCCCTCTGCCATGCGATTTCCGTTTTCCGGTTCAGGCACTATTCCCGACCCGGCACATCCTGCGCGATCAGTTCACGGATCGCTTCTACCGCCGTGAGAATCGCCTGCTCTGTATCATGTACCTGCGCATTGGGAAGTCCCTGCTTTGCGCGTTCCTGATTCGCGATAACCAGAAAGCACGAACCGACTCTCACGCGCAGGAAGCTGCCCGCGATAAAGAGTGCCGCAGACTCCATCTCCGATGCGAGGCATCCCATGCGAAGCCATGCCTCCCATTTGTTCTGCAGCTCATAACTCACCGGCATCACCTCCGGCTCATGCTGTCCGAAAAAAGAGTCCTTACACTGTACAACCCCGGTATGATACGTCAGATTTTGTTTTTTTGCAGCATGAATCAATGCATTCATGACCGTCACATCCGGCACTGCCGGATATTCGACCGGTGCATATTCCCGGCTCGTCCCCTCCATGCGGATGGCTCCGTTTGCAATGACAATATCACCGCCACACACCTGTGTCTGCATGCCTCCGCATGTGCCGACACGGATAAATGTATCCGCGCCAACCTTGGACAGTTCCTCGATCGCAATCGCTGCCGAGGGACCGCCGATACCAGTCGATGTAACACTTACAGGCACCCCGTCGAGGGTGCCTGTATAAGTGACGTATTCGCGGCTGTCTGCAATCAGACGCGCATCGTCAAAATATTTAGCTATTTTCTCACAGCGTTTGGGATCACCCGGCAGGATCACATACCTGCCTACATCACCCACTCCTACCTGTGTATGATACTGTTTTCCTGAACCTTCTGCATAATCAACCATACAATACCTCCTAAACCATGTGTTCACGAAACCAGACAGCACAAGGCGCCCTGCTCCGCTCTAACCAGACTGCAATGCAGCTTTTTCACAGCCACAGTCCTGTCTGTTATTTATAATAGGTATGTAAAAAGTATAGCATGATCCAACTATAAATACAAATTCAAAATTATTTATTCATTTTATTGTGTTTCTCGAAAAACTTCTTTGTCTCGGCTACAACGACACCGTTCAATGCAAACAGCGCAATCATATTCGGCAATGCCATCAGTCCATTGAAAATGTCTGCGATCGTCCATACAGCACTGACTGTCATATAGGGTCCGATAAATACTGCAAAGATATATATCCAGCGGTAGATCTTTACATGCTTCATATTTCCACCGCTCAGATACTCGAGACAGCGCTCACTGTAATAATCCCATCCAAGAATCGTCGTAAATGCAAAGAATACCAGACATAACATCAATACAAACGATGATACTTCTGCCGGGAAAGGCAGACCATTCTGGAATGCATAAGTCGTCACTGCGACTCCTTCCAAGCCCTCTACCTGCCATGCACCGGTCAGCACGATAGACAGTCCGGTCAGTGTACAGATAACGATCGTATCGATAAATGTTCCTGTCATACTGACAAGTCCCTGACGCACCGGCTCCTTTGTCTGGGCTGCTGCCGCTGCGATCGGTGCGCTACCAAGACCTGCCTCATTCGAGAAGATACCTCTCGCAACACCCTTTTGCATAGCCACGATCATGCTGCCGACCACGCCTCCGGTGATCGCTTTCGGATCAAAGGCTGCCACAACGATCGTCTTGATCGCCATCGGTACTGCTGTGATATTGCAGCATACTAAGATGATCGCAAATACAAAATAGATGATCGCCATAAAAGGAACGATGATCTGGCTGACACTCGCGATACGCTTTACACCACCGATCAGTACGGCTGCCACGCAGAATGCGAGGAGCAGTGAAGCGATGACTACCGACCATGAATACTCGCCTAAGAACGGCAGGATCTTCACACAATGCGCATTGTTCGGATCAAAGAAATTGTTGATCGCGCTGGCGATACCGTTTACCTGACTGAATGTACCGATACCGAACAGTCCGACACACACACCGAAAAATGCAAAGATCTTTGCGAGCCATTTCCACTTGGATCCCATACCCTGCTCAATATAATAGAAGGGACCGCCCAGGCTGTGTCCGTCCTCGGCTACCACACGGTATTTGACCGCGAGCAGACCTTCGGAATACTTCGTAGCCATACCTAAAAATGCTGCTAAGATCATCCAGAACAACGCGCCCGGTCCCCCGGCACATACAGCCGTCGCCACACCGACGATATTACCGGTACCGATCGTCGCGCTCAACGCGGTACATAACGCTGCGAAACTACTGATCTCACCTTCGCCGCCTTCTTCATTCTTTACCATCCATTTCAGTGCCAACGGCAGTTTTCTGACCTGTAACAGTCCCAGACGAACCGTGAGCAGCAGACCACCTGACATGATGAGCACCATCAGCGGTACGCCCCATACGAAATTGTCTACAGCACCCAGAAAACTATTGATTGCTTCCCACATTACTAAACTCCTGCCTCTCTTTTTGTATTATAGCCACTTCGATACTCCTAAAAATCAACCGGGAATTCTCACAAGACCTGCCATCGGCAGTTACTTCCTGACAAACAAACCAGACTGGTTTCCTATTGGAAAAAAATATCCCACGTACAGACTCTGTGCATGGGATAGAAGATATTACAAATATAGCGGTGAGCTGACGATCTCTGCCGTCCGCCACCGAAAGCGTTATGATATCTTCTCTGTCCTGTTGCCTGAGAGATTCCTATGTGCATCGCACATACGTTGCCCCTTCGGCCCCTGGTCTTGATCCAGATGTCTCCAGAGAGTCGATCCATTTGCAGTTGCACCGGTATGACCGGCACCTGAGAGTGTTACTCCTTCGGTAGACGTTTGTCGTTTTCCTGCAAACTTCATCTCGAAATTACCTAATAGATATCATAGCGCCTCTGGGCGGCTACGTCAACTGTTTTTTATTCTACGTCCTGTAATGCGGCGAAGTTTTCTTCTCCGGTGCGGACTTTTACGACCTTAGCTACATCATAGACGAAGATCTTGCCATCTCCGATATGTCCGGTATATAAGGTCTTCTTGATCGTCTCGATCACTTTCTCTACAGGGATCTTGGCTACGACGACCTCTACCTTGATCTTCGGCAGCAATGTCGCATCCATCTCAACGCCTCGGTAATACTCACCGGCGCCCTTCTGGACACCACAACCCATGACCTGTACGACGGTCATACCGGTTACACCGAGCTCGTTCAATGCCTTCTTTAACTTATCAAACTTAGACAGCTTTGCGATGATAACGACTTTGTGGATACCGGTCTTTAACTCCGGTACTGCTGTCTCTGCGGATACCACAGGTACAGCCGCATCGATCTTCGCCTGTGAAGCGGCGCTGTATTCGGAAGTACCCAGATCTGTATTCTCGTTGACATCCATCGTCATAGACATATCGCTGATCGCAAATCCTGAATATGCAGACGGAAGACCATGCTCACACTCATCCAGACCAACGATCTCCTCTTCCTCACTGACACGGAGACCTACGGTATGTTTCAGGATGATAAATGTCAATGTGATCGTAACGACCGTCCATGCTGCTGTGATGAACATTCCTATAAACTGTAAACAGAGCTGTGAAAATCCACCGCCGTAGAACAATCCCTCTTTGATACCTGCCAATGCAAATCCGGGTGCGGATGCTGTCGCAAACAGACCTACCGCGATCGTTCCCCAGATACCGTTCATCATATGTACGGCTACGGCACCGACCGGATCATCTACATGAATCACATTGTCCAGGAACCACACACCAAATACTACGAGTACACCGGATACGGCACCGATGATCGCTGCGCCTGCACAATCTGTGACATCACAGCCTGCGGTGATCGCTACAAGTCCTGCAAGAGATGCATTCAGGCTCATGGATACATCCGGTTTGCCATACTTGATCCAGGTAAAGACCATACATACCACAGTTGCCACAGCCGGAGCTACGGTTGTTGTCAAAAAGATAGAACCAAGTGTCGGGACATCAACGGCTGCGGCACCGTTAAATCCATACCAGCCCATCCAGAGGATAAATACACCGAGTGCACCGATAACCAGGTTACAGCCGGGGAATGCATTGACCTTAACGATCTTGCCTGTTTTATCTTTTGTGAACTTACCGATACGGGGTCCTAACATTGCTGCACCGATCAGTGCACAGATACCGCCGACCATATGAATACAGTTAGAACCTGCATAATCGTGGAATCCCATATTTACGAGGAATCCGCCGCCCCATGTCCAGTGAGCCTCGATCGGATAGATGATACCGGAGATCACTGCGGAGTAGATACAATAAGTCAGGAACTTGGTACGCTCTGCCATGGCTCCGGATACGATCGTTGCGGTCGTCGCACAGAATACCAGGTTGAATACGAATCCTGAATAACTGAAGCTGCCATAATTGGTAAACACACCAAAACCGGGTGTTCCGATAATGCCTAAGATATCGGACTTTCCTTCTGCGGCCGGAAGCATCAGTGATGCTCCGATGATGAACCACATCACAGTACCGATACAAAAGTCCATCAGATTCTTCATGATGATGTTGCCTGAGTTCTTGGCTCTGGTAAATCCTGCCTCTACCATCGCAAATCCTGCCTGCATCCAGAATACAAGCACGGCTCCGATCAGGAACCAGACCGCGAAAATGTTGTCATTGATTACCTGTAAAATTTCCTGCGTCATAACTAAATCCTCCTCATCGTATAATTTTGATAACGAAAAAAGCGCCTAGGGAAATTTCCCTAAGCGCCTTTGCTTATCTTGAAACCTATTATATGCATTTGACTTTGCCGCGTCAACGTAAAAAATAGACACAATATTTTTATGAAATTATAAAATTTTTGTTAAATTTGACTTTTTTATCCGATTGTTTTATCATTTAATCCGGTTTTAAGTATGTAATTAAATATCCAAGGAGGTTTTATATGTCAGCAATACCCAACGATCCTGTGATCCTGCTCAGCTTTCTGAATACGAAGCTGCGCGATTTTTATCCCGATCTGGATGCTCTGTGTGAGGATCTCGATCAGGACAAGACCATTCTCACGCAAAAAATCGCTGCCATAGGATACACCTACGACAGCGAAAAGAACCAGTTTATTTAACGATTTTATTTATTTTCCATCTTTTCCAAGAATGCCTCTACGTTGCCGGCGAGATCGCCTTTGAAGATTCCGCTTCCGGATACGATCACGTTGGCTCCGGCATTCAGGAACTGATCTACATTGTCGATCTTGACGCCGCCGTCCACTTCTATGTCTGTAGACAATCCTCTGCGCTGGACGATTCCGCGCAGTTCACGGATCTTATCCAGTGTATACGGAATCATCTTCTGTCCGCCATATCCCGGGTTGACCGTCATGATCAGCACCATATCGACCTCCGGCAGTATATAATCGAGCACACTCAGCGGTGTCGATGGATTCAGCGCCACACCTGCCAGTATCCCTTCACGCTTGATATCTCTCACAACCTGATCGAGATGCGTACACGCCTCCGCATGTACCGTCAGAATATCTGCTCCCGCATCCGAAAAGTCGCTGATATAGCGCTCCGGATTCTGGATCATCAGATGCACATCCAGCTTTTTTCTGGTCACTTTCCGGATCGACTGCAACACCGGAAGTCCCATGGATATGTTCGGCACAAACTGCCCATCCATCACATCATAGTGAAAATACTGCGCACCTGCCTGATCGATCATACGCATCTGCTCTCCAAGCCGTGCAAAGTCCGCTGCTAACAGCGAAGGTGCTAATAGATTCATCGCGTCCCCCTATTGTACTTACTGTACCATTCCGGTGCCTGTTCCCTGTACGGTCAGATCTTTTCCCGCGCCGGCATTGATACATCTGCTGATATATCCCATATTACTGCCTGCCGCATAACCGGAATAGATCTTGCCGGCTTCGATACCGGGCGTATCCTTCAAGGCATCCGGCAGCGTCACCTGTGCACTGACCGTGCCTGTAAACGTACACTGCGTCACGAAACCATTCGCAGCATTCTCGGCAACAATGCCTCCTGAATAGATCTCGTATGCACAGGTAGGAATATAGGTTCCAATCTGCATCTGCTGTACAATCTCTACAGATGAGTTGCATTCCACGATCGTTCCCGCATTGTTCAGTGCCACACCGCCTGCCTTGAGCGCGGTAGACGCTACCACACCGGCTGTATTTACCGTCAGTTTTCCGGATACATTACAGTTACGGATCTGACCTTTATTATACATCACGAGCATAGCCGCCTGATTGCCTGCATTGCACAGGATATTGCCATTGACTGAACAGGTATCGATCGTACCGTTGTTCGTCGTTGCCAGCAGACTGCCGGTTGTATTGAGTACGCAGTTGTTCATGCTCACATTCTTGACCGTGCCTTCCGTGCCTATGACTCCGAATACGGAATTATAACCAAACAGATTGCTCATCTGATGTGTGATATTCTCATACTTTCCGTCATAAGTACCGGTAAAAGGCTTGCTGTCATCAAACAGTGCAGCGATCACACTGTAGTTGAAATCGATATCCGCATCCTGTACAAAATATGCACCATTATAATCACGGATCAGATACAGTTCCGCCAGATTGGACACACGGAATGGATTATTTTCCGATCCGTCACCGATGCCAAACGGAGATGCTGACAGCACAGATACGTTTCCACCGATCGTCCGGTTGCCGTCTGCCACCACGCCATAACGGAACGTACCGTTCAGAGGCATACCACTGTCATCCCTGCCATCCCACGCAAATGAGATCCGGCGTTTTGCCGCTACTTTTCCGAATGGGATCTCGCGGACGATGCTGCCATCTGTGTCATACACGCGGAATAACGTCGAATTGGCTTTGCGATCAAGCTGGAACGCAAAGCTCATCGTATTTTCACCGACGATAAACGCGTCGGCTCCGCTGCTGACCGCGGGTGTCTGGAAAGTTGCATTCGAAGGCAGTGCTTTCACTGTCACTTTCAATGTACACGTTTCTGAGCTTACAAATGTTTTCGTCTTATCGTCTTTGACTCCACCCACAAATGTAATGGTCGTGCTGCCCACTTTCTTCGGCACGATCGTGAGTGAAAGGTAATCTCCATCCCACTTGCCAAACGTCACGGAACAGATCTTTTTATCCGCGATCGATGCATCTACTGTACCACCGCTCACAGATAAATATGCTGTAACGTCCGTATTTTTCTTAATGGAAAGGTTCGTCCGGTCCAGCTTAAAGGTACGGTTGACGGCTACCTTGCATTTGTAATTCTTTTTATTGCAGGTCGCAGTGATCGTCGCATTGCCCTTTTTCAATGCCTTGATCTTTCCCTTAGAAGTGACCCTTACGATCTTCGGCGCACTCGATTTCCATGTTACCTTTTTGGATGTTCCGGTCAGTTTTAACTGCATACTGTCTCCGACGCACATACTCGCAGATGTCTGATTCAGCTTCACAGCCGCCTGTACGGGCTGCAGGTCTGTCGCAACAAACAACATCACAAACAGCAGCAACAGCCTCAGATACAGTCCTGTCTTATATTTACGCTCTCTCATTTTTCTTACCCCTTATTTGTCATTATCCAGATTCTCTCCAACACCTGGCGACAACTCCCTATGCTTCTACACACGGGTCTATTTTTGTTTTTCTGCTTCCAGATTACGGTTCATGGCAGAGATCAGCGCATCAATCGACGCACGGATGATATCCGGATCGATACCGATACCGAAATACTGTTCACCATCCGCTCCCTGGATACCCACATATGCGATCGCACTGGAATCGGATCCGTTGGTCAGCGCATGCTCTTCATAGCAGATCACCTCACAAGGTGTCTCAAATTTTTCTGCAAATGCGTTGCTGACTGCATCCAGACGTCCGTTACCGACTGCTTCTACAATATCCTTGCGGTTATCTGCAATGATATTGACGGTAGCCGTAATACCATCCTCCTGACGGAAGTGGCATCCCTTGATATCAAAAATAGGTGTGTATTTCTTGTAACGTTTTACAAATATGTCATTGATCTGCTCCGGTGACAACTCTGAATGGCTGTGATCGGACACATCCTTGACTGCGTATCCAAAGTCTGCACGCATCTTGTACGGGATCTTGATGCCGTATGCCTGCTCCATGATATAAGCCACACCGCCTTTTCCGGACTGGCTGTTGATACGGATGACATCACTGTCATAGGTACGTCCGACATCTTCCGGATTGATCGGCAGATACGGTACGGTCCAGTGATCCGGATCGTGCGTCTCGCGGTACTTCATTCCCTTGGCGATCGCATCCTGATGTGATCCTGAGAATGCAGCGAATACCAGCTTGCCGCAATACGGATGACGCATATCGATATGCATCTGTGTCAGACGCTCATACACCTCTACCAGATGGGGCATATCGGACAGATCCAGTTCCGGATCCACGCCCTGTGCGTACATATTCATACCGAGTACCATGATATCCACATTACCGGTACGCTCACCGTTGCCAAACATCGTTCCCTCGATACGGTCTGCTCCTGCAAGGATACCCAGTTCTGCGTCTGAGATACCACAGCCTCTGTCATTATGCGGATGCAGGGAAAGCACGACATTCTCACGGTTATGCAGATGCTTGCTCACATACTCTACCTGCTGTGCGAATACATGCGGCATAGACATCTCTACAGTCGCCGGGATATTGATGATCGGACGGAAGTCCGCGCGCGGCTCCCAGATATCCAGCACTGCATTACATACTTCTACTGCATAGTCTACTTCTGTTCCGGTAAAACTCTCCGGACTGTATTCAAATACAAAATTGCCCTCTGTCTCATCTGCCAGTTCCTTTAACAGCTTGGCTCCATCGATAGCGATCTGCTTGATCTCTTCCTTTGACTTGGCAAATACCTGTTCGCGCTGTGCCAGCGAGGTAGAATTGTATACGTGCACGATCACCTTGCCGGGTGCACCCTTGACTGCCTCAAAAGTCTTGCGGATGATGTGCTCACGCGCCTGAGTCAGCACCTGGATCGTCACATCCTCAGGGATCATATTCTTCTCGATCAGTGTGCGCACCAGCTCATACTCGGTCTCGGATGCTGCCGGAAAGCCGACCTCGATCTCCTTAAATCCGATATCTACGAGCATCTGAAAGAACTCCAGCTTCTCATCCAGACTCATCGGCTCGATCAGCGCCTGATTGCCGTCGCGCAGATCCACGCTGCACCAGATCGGTGCTTTATCTACATATTCTTTTTTTGCCCAGTCCATGCAGACTTCCGGGGGCATAAAATAATTTCTCTTGTACTGTTTGTAATCAAACATCTCTTATCCTCCATACCAAATGTGCCGCTGATGATTTTACTGACAGCTATCCACATTACATATATTGTTTATCATATCACACTTTTATAAAAAAGCCAATAGCAACAAAAAAGGCTGACATACTTTCGCATGTCAGCCCTGTCTCTCATTTATATGAACTAATTGGTAATGGTAAGCTCTGTCTCTTTGTCGAATACATGCATTGCATTTGCATCAAAGGCCAGCTCTACCGTATCACCGTAACGTGCAGGTGTCGTAGAAGATACGCTTGCTGTCATCTTTGCTCCACCTACGCTGAAGTATAACAGAACCTCTGCTCCTAACAGCTCATATCCTGTAACCTCTGTTGTTACCTTACATGTTGCCTTTGCAATATCTTCCTTATCATCAGAGATATTCTCAGGTCTGATACCAAGTACAACGGTCTTGCCGTCATAGTTGCCGTCGATCAGCTTCTGAGCCTTTGCCTCAGGTAATACAACTGAGAACTTATCGAATGTCAGTGTTACTTCTTTGCCGTTGATCTTGCAGACAGCATCTACGAAGTTCATCTGGGGTGATCCGATGAATCCTGCTACGAACAGGTTATCCGGCTCAGCATATAATCTCTGCGGAGAATCTACCTGCTGGATGATACCATCCTTTAATACGACGATTCTGGTACCTAATGTCATAGCCTCGGTCTGATCATGTGTTACATAGATGATCGTAGCACCCAGCTTCTGATGTAATGCTGAGATCTCGGAACGCATCTGTACTCTTAACTTGGCATCCAGGTTTGACAGCGGCTCATCCATCAGGAACACCTTAGGATTACGAACGATCGCACGACCCATAGCTACACGCTGTCTCTGTCCACCGGAAAGAGCCTTCGGCTTACGGTCTAATAACTTCTCCAGATCCAGGATCTTGGCTGCCTCACGGACCTTCTGATCAATGACATCCTTGGGGACCTTACGCATCTTCAGTCCGAATGCCATGTTCTGATATACGGTCATATGCGGATACAGTGCGTAGTTCTGGAATACCATCGCGATATCACGATCCTTCGGCTCTACGTCGTTCTCTAACTTTCCATCGATATATAACTCTCCGGAAGAGATCTCCTCAAGACCTGCGATCATACGCAGTGTGGTTGACTTTCCACATCCTGAAGGGCCTACGAAGATGATGAACTCCTTATCTTCTACTTCCAGATTGAAATCCTTTACAGCCTCAAAGCCGTTCGGATATACTTTACAGATATTCTTGCATGATAAACTTGACATTGTCCTTGTCCTCCCAAAATAAATATAGTTTACTATCTTCCGTGTGAATATTCATTCACTATCTTCTCGCTGTAATAACTATACAAAATCCGGGCAGGATTTGCTATACACGGATTACCTAAAGATTTTCCTTTTTTTCCGTCGGATTGACGAAATACCCGTCCACCTCCGTCAATCTGACGAAGCCACCGGAATCAGAACCGGAAATCCCTGCTGCCGTGCTCGATCTTCGAAAGATTGTCCACGACGATCCCTCGCACTTTTTCACTTGGGATATTGGCAAGCTCTTTTTGGATCAGTGCCTCACCGATCGCACGCGTATCCGGTTTCGCATAGTCGCACAGGTACTCCTGCAGCGTCATGAGTGCATTCGGATGACAGCAGTTCTGGATCTGTCCGCTCTTGCACAGGGACATAAAACGGTCTCCCGTACGGCCTTCGCGATAACATGCGGTACAGAAACTGGGAATATACTCCTGCTCCATCAGCCATTTAACGACTTCATCGAGCGGACGGTTGTCAATGACATCGAACTGGGATGAGTTCTCCTCCTCCGGTTCTTCCTCCACATATCCGCCGACACTCGTGCGGGAGCCGCCGCTGATCTGCGAGATGCCCAGCTGCAGCACGCGCTCACGTGTCTTCTTGCTCTCTCTCGTAGATACGATCATTCCGGTATACGGCACTGCGATACGGATACATGCCACGATCTTGGCAAAGATATCATCATTGATACTGTTGTCAAACGCGCTCGGATCGATATCGTCTGCATGACGGATACGGGGCACACTGATCGTGTGCGGGCCGACACCATGCACAGCCTCGAGATGTTCTGCATGCATCAGCAGTCCCGCAAACTCATAACGATACATCTCCAGTCCGAACAGCACACCCAGTCCTACATCATCGATACCACCCTCCATCGCACGGTCCATCGCTTCGGTGTGATAAGCATAATCATGCTTGGGTCCCGCCGGATGCAGTTGTTCGTAGCTCTTTTTATGGTAGGTCTCCTGGAACAGAATATAGGTTCCGATGCCTGCATTTTTCAGTCTCGTGTAGTTTTCCACAGTCGTTGCCGCGATATTGACGTTGACACGGCGGATCGCACCGTTTTTATGTTTGATCCCATAGATCGTCTCGATACTCTCGAGCACATATTCGATCGGATTGTTCACCGGATCTTCGCCGGTCTCCAGCGCCAGTCTCTTATGTCCCATATCCTGCAGCGCAATGACTTCTGCGCGGATCTCGTCCTGCGTCAGCTTCTTGCGGGCAATATGCTTGTTTTTAATATGATACGGGCAGTACACGCAGCTGTTGATACAGTAGTTGGACAGATACAGCGGTGCGAACATGACGATACGGTTGCCGTAAAAATCCTTCTTGATCTGCTTGGCCAGCGCATAGATCTGCTCGTTGCGGTCCTCCAGATCACAGTCGAGCAGGACGGCTGCCTCGCGGTGTGTCAGTCCCTTGCGCAGTTTAGCTTTCTCAATGATCTGATCGATCAGCTCCGCGTTATGTTTGTTTTTCTCGGCATATTCGAGTGTGTCTAAGATCTCTCCATCGTCGATAAACTCCTCTGCCTTACTTGATTTTGGATTGTACATGATACATTTCCTCCTATTTATAATCTCCACGGTCACTGACCAGTTCATAGCCGGTAGACGCGATTCTGTTTCCTAAGCAATTCACACATTCTGCAGCCTCATCACCGGTGCAGATCTTGTTATCATATAATAAATATTTATTGCGCACCTCTTGGGGTGACAGATTGGGCATCACGACATTCGCCCCCGCCAGAATACCCTGTTCCCGGCCTCTCGGATCGATCGTCCCGAGTGCTGTCGTCGCAGGCAGCAGCACATGCGGTTCCATCAGGCGGATGATCGCGAGCAGCCGCAGTGTCAGTTCCAGTCCGCCCTGCGGCTTGTCCGCAAACGGTGTATCGTGATGTGGCACAAACGGGCCGATGCCTACCATATGCGGTTGCAGCTCATGAATGAACATCAGATCCTCCACCAGACATTCCGGTGTCTGACCGGGCGATCCGACCATAAAACCACAGCCGACCTGATAGCCGATCTCTTTTAACTGCCGCAGACACTGCTTGCGATGTGACAGACTCAGTCCCGGCGGATGCAGCAGCCGGTAATGCGACTCATCTGCCGTCTCATGCCGCAGCAGATACCGGTCTGCCCCGGCTTCATAAAATGCCTCATAGCTCTCCCGCTCACGCTCCCCGATCGACAGGGTCAGTGCGCAGTCCGGATACCTCTCTTTGATCTCCCGCACCAGATGCACGATCCGCTCATCCGTGAAATGACCGTCTTCGCCTCCCTGCAGGACAAATGTCCGGAATCCCAGCTCATGTCCCCGCTCGCAACAGGAGAGGATCTGTTCTTCACTCAGGCGGTAGCGGTCTGCTCCTGCGGCACTCCGCCGGATCCCGCAATAATAACAGTCATTTTTACAATAATTGGTAAATTCGATCAACCCGCGCATATAGACTGCTTTTCCATATACGGATTCCCGCACATGACGCGCCCGCTCAAACAGGTACGCGTCACTCTCCGGTGTCCCGCCTGTCAGCAATGCAGTCAATTGTTCGCACGGCAGCATCCGCTCCGCTTCGAGCCGGTCGATCCACTGTCTCATCTGTTCTATATTCATACAATGATCATTTACACTACGATCCGTCATTGTTATTCTCCTGTTGTTCCGATTCGTATTTCCTGTTCAGCTGTCCCATCGCATACACAGCCTGTCCGAGCGCGATCCCGCCGTCATTTGCCGGCACAGACCGATGTGTCAGCACCTGAAAATCCGCTGTTTCCAGTTTGCTGACCGTCAGTTCCAGGAGCAGGCGGTTGCAAAAACAGCCTCCGGACAGAGCGACGGTATGCAGTCCGGTTCCTATACGGATCTGACGGCAGACAGCCGTGATCCCTTCTGCCAGCGCCTCATGAAATGCATATGCCAGTGACTGTACCGGGCAGCCCTCCAGCCGTTTCCGGATCAGCCATGTGAGTAAATGTTCGTATTCCAGCCGCAGCAGCGCCTGTCCGCCTTCCGCGGGCACGCTCTCATTGGATCCCCGATCAGCATACACCCGGTCTTCACGCAGGATCAATCCGGGATAATCCCCTGCTTCGCGTCTGTCTGTCTCCTCCGCAGCCTGCGCCGCATATTGCAGTGCCATCGCAGCTTCTCCTTCGAATGATGATGTCATCCGTATTCCCAGCAGCGCACTGACCGCGTCAAACAATCGTCCCGCACTCGTGGAAATCACACATCCGAGTCCTGCCGTGCGCGCTGCGCTCAAGATCCGCACCTGCTCCGGTCCGCATAATCCAAGACGCTCTGCCAGCTCTGCTGCTTCCATTGTATCATACCGTGCAAGCAGAAGCGACAACGCGATACGCCAGCCGTCTCTCGCAGCCGCATCACCGCCCATCTGTACATACGGCTGCAGGCTGCCGGCACGCGAAAATCCATCCAGCCCCGCGATCAGGAATTCTCCACCCCAGATCGTACCATCCGTCCCATATCCGGTGCCGTCCAATGCCACTCCGATCACAGGCTGCGCGAGCGCATCATTCTCTGCCATACAGGATAACACATGGGCATAATGATGCTGCACCTCATAGACCGGCAATCCGAATGTCCGCGCGTAAGCCGCAGAACGATAATCCGGATGCATATCACAGGCGACTGCACGGGGTTTTGCCTCGAACAGTTCCATCATCCGGCCGGCCGTCTCTGCGAGTGCCTGTTCTGTGCGCAGATCTGACAGATCGCCTACATACGGCGACGGATAAAAATATGCATCTTTTCCGATGCAGAACACATTTTTCAATTCACCGCCGACCGCCAGCACATCGCCCTTCCAATCCGCCGATATCGCAAAGGGCAGCGGCGCATAGCCTCTGGATCTGCGGATCGCGAATATCTCATCTCCGGCTGCCTCCATGACCGAATCGTCTGCCCGTATGAGGATCTCCCTGTCATGGGTCAACACAATATCGCACAGTCCCGCCAGTGACTCATGCACATCCGCATCACTACGACAGATCGGTGCCCCTCCACGGTTGCCGCTCGTCATCACGAGCACATCCGGAAACGGTGTCCGGTCCGGATCCGCCGGGTCATCAAACAGCAATAGCTGTAACGGTGCATAAGGCAGCATCACACCCAGCGTTGGATTGTCCGGTGCAACGGATGGCGCAACACGCTCAGTATCCTTCTTTTTGCAGATAAGGATCGGTTTTTGCGGGCTGTCTAACAGCAGTTCCTGCTCTGTGTTCAGCACGCAGATCTCCCGTGCCACATCCAGATCCCGCGCCATGACCGCAAAAGGCTTCGCCGGACGCATCTTTCGTGTCCGTAGCAGCGTCACCGCAGCTTCATTGCGTGCATCACAGCACAGATGAAATCCGCCGATCCCCTTGACCGCCGCGATCCCGCCGGAACGGATCACCTCCCTGGTACGCCGGATGGCCTCCGCACCACGCACCTGCGGCTCGTCCATCAGATACACCTGCGGCCCGCAATCCGGACAGCACACCGGCTGCGCATCGTAGCGCCTGCTGCCCATCGTCTCATATTCGTCCGCACAACGCGCACACATCGGAAAATCCGACATCGTCGTGCGCTCGCGGTCGTAGGGCATCTGTTTCAGGATCGTCAGTCTCGGTCCGCACGCCGTACAATTGATAAACGGATGCAGGTACCTGCGATTCTTCGGATCATATAACTCCTGCTTGCATGCAGGACAGATCGCGATATCCGGTGACACAAAGATGTTCCCTGTCTGCGGTACACTGTCTTCGATGGAAAACCCATCATATGATGACAGTTCCTGCTCCACACACTCGATCCGGCCTATCATGGCGCGTTCCGGCGCATCCGTCTGCAATTTTGTCGAAAATCCATCCAACGCCTCCGGCATGCCCTGTGCAATGATCTCCACATAGGAGCCTCTGTTACAGACCGACCCGCGCAGCCCGCACTGTTTTGCCAGCCGGCTGACGAACGGACGGAATCCTACACCCTGCACGATACCGTAGACCCGTATTCTTATCTGCTTCATCTTTTTATATCCATTTTTATATCAGTTCCGGAAATATCTCCAGCGAACGTCTGAGGATTCCATTCATCTGCGCGATCGCTGTGCCGTAATTTGTGACCGGAATGCCCTGTGACACGGCCTGCTCCATACGTGCGCGCACTTCGCGCTCCGTCAGCATGCAGCCTCCACAGTGGATCACCAGCGCATAATCACTGACATGATCCGAGAAATCTTTACCGGATGCAAATGTCAGTTCCAATTCCTTGCCGGTATATGCTCCCAGCCACTTTGGCAGTTTCTCCGTTCCGATATCGCCGCACTGTCGGTGATGCGTACAACCCTCACAGATCAATACACGATCTCCATCCTCCAGCCGGTCAAGCTGCGTGGCACCGGCTACAGCCATCTCCAGAAAGCCTTTTTTTCGTGCCATGAGAATCGAGAAAGAAGTCAGTCTGACCTCTTCAGGCACGATCTTCATAACGGTTCCAAACACCTGGGAATCCGTGATCACGAGCGCCGGCGGTGTACGAAGTTCTGCCAGCGTATGCGCCAGTTCCGTCTCTTTTACAACGAGTGCCCTCGCATCCGCATCGAGAATATCCCGGATCGTCTGTTGCTGGGGCAGGATCAGTCTGCCCTTCGGTGCTGCCGAATCGATCGGTACGACGAGCACGACCAGATCACCTGGGCACAGCTTGTCCGCGATGAGCGGCTGCTGTTTTTCTGCGCCTTTTGACAAAGTTCCGATCGCATCCTTCAGCTCACGGATACCCTGTCCCGTCTTCGCACTGACCCATATCTGACGTTCCACCGACACATCCGGTAATTCCACAGCCGGTGCATCCATATCTGATTTATTCCACGCGATCAGATAAGGCAGCCGCCGCTCATCAAACAGCTGCAACAGTTCATGATCCGTCCGGTGGGCTCCCGCGGATGCATCGATGACCAGCACTGCCACATCGATCGTCCACAGCACCTCTCTCGTGCGCGCTACACGCTGTGCTCCGAGTGCACCGGTATCATCAAAACCCGGTGTATCCACGATCACCACCGGCCCGACCGGCAGCAGTTCCATCGCCTTTTTCACCGGATCGGTCGTCGTTCCAGCCGTATCACTGACAACGGACAGCTGCTGCGCTGTCACCGCATTGACCAGACTGGATTTACCTGCATTCCTGCAGCCAAAAAATCCGATATGTACCCTGTCTGCGCTCACTACATCATTCATACTCATGATCTGCTCCTTTAAAACATAACATACAACCGGTAACACACATAACCTATACCGGCCAGCAATGCCAGCCGGATCGTCCACCGGACTATCCACACCCATGCATGCCGTCCGATCTTGCCTTTTCTGATCCACGAACCCATCTGTGCCGCCTTTGCCTGATTGCACTTATAACACGCCGGCACGAGATTTTTCTCACTGTTCAGATCGTCGATCCCCTGTCTGTGCAGTTTCTTCTGCAGTGCCGGGTCTCTCGATACCTTGGCGACCGGATAGAGATGATCTACCGTCACACGCTTTTTCGATACCGGTCTGCCACAATACGCACAGAAATAAAAACATCCGAACACCGGATCATTATGTTTCAGAAAACGCGACCGATAGCCGGAACCACGCGTACCGTAACGATTATCAATATAAAATTTCAGATGATTTTCCCTGCAATACTCCTTCACACGCTCCAGACGGCGTTCCGGGATCAGTCCACGGTACTTTCTCTCATTTCCACGGTCCAGCCCGAAACGCCGCAGCCTGAAATGATAGCGGAGCCTGTATCTGTCACTGCAATCAACGACCACCGGTATTCTCATGTTTACACTTTCCTCCCTGCTGGACGGACTACGATCCGGATCATACCGTTGTCAGTATGATCACGCTGCGCGGTGCCAGATCGTAACGACCGGCTGTGATCCGTTCATTGATCGGCAATGCCTCATCTCTGGCAGTATCGGCAATGAGCATCCACTGTCTGCCCGCCGGAGCATCCGGAAAGCTCATTCCCAGCTTTTCCCAGTAAGTATTGACTCCGACAAACACCAGATCATCCTCATCCCGGTCATTTTTTCCGGCATACAATAGTCCGATCAGCCGCGCATTGTTGCCGCAGTCTGCATTCCATGCGCGTCCGTGATGGTATGAGATATCGGCGAAACCGCAGGAGGCCGCCTTTGTCGGCTTGCGCAGTACCGGATGTTCCTTTCTGAAACAGATCATAAACTGTGTAAATGCATAGACATCTGCATATTCCTCTCTCCGGCTCCAATCCAGCCACGAGATCTCATTGTCCTGACAATATGCATTATTATTTCCATGCTGCGTATTGCAGAATTCATCACCCGCATAGAACATCGCCGGGCCACGGCTGCACAGCAGTGTCGCAAACGCATTTTTGATCATCCGGCGGCGCAATGCCTCTACCTGTGGATCCTGCGTCTCACCCTCACAACCACAGTTCCAGCTGTTGCCGTTATTATCTCCATCCGTATTATTCCAGCCGTTTGCCTCGTTATGCTTCATATTATAAGCATACAGATCATACAGTGTGAATCCGTCGTGACAGGTCAGGAAATTCACAGATGCGCTCTGCCCGCGCACAAGCGGATCATAGATATCACGTGATCCTGTCATACGTGCCACTGCTGCAGGTGCCATGCCGTCATCACCTTTTAGGAAGCGTCTCATATCATCCCGGTATCTGCCGTTCCACTCCGCCCAGCGGTTCCAGCTCGGAAACGTACCGACCTGATACAGTCCGCCTGCATCCCACGCCTCCGCGATGAGCTTGACACCGGAGAGGATCTGGTCAAATGCCATATTTTCCAGCAGTGGCGGATTATCCATAGGTGCACCGTTCTGGTCTCTGCTAAGGATCGATGCCAGATCGAAACGGAAGCCGTCCACACGATACTCCACGACCCAGTAACGCAGACAGTCCATGATAAACTGACGCACGATCGGGTGATTGCAGTTCACGCTGTTACCACAGCCGCTAAAGTTATAGTAATAGCCTTCCGGCGTCAGCATATAATAGATCTTATTATCGATTCCCTTAAAAGAAAATGTCGGGCCCTGATCATTTCCCTCTGCCGTGTGATTGAATACAACGTCCAAAATGACCTCGATCCCATTTTCATGCAATTCACGGATCAGTCTCTTGAGCTCGTCGCCCTCATGATTGTGCTCCTGCACAGAGGAATAGCTCGTATTCGGTGCAAAAAAGCATACGGTATTATATCCCCAATAGTCGAGCAGTTGTTTTCCGTCATGTACTCTGGCCGAATCCATCTCATCAAACTCAAAGATCGGCATCAGTTCGATCGCATTGACACCCAGTTCCTTCAGATAGGGGATCTTTTCACGGATACCCTCAAATGTACCGCGCGCCTGCACGCCGGACGATGGACTCATCGTAAAGCCTCTCACATGGAGCTCATAGATGATCAGATCTTCCAGCTTGTTCTCCAGCTGCTTTTTAGCGCCCCAGTCGAAGTTGTTCTCGACGACACGCGCTTTATAGATATGTTCACCTTCGAATTTTTCTCCCCACTCGCGCTGTTCCGTCACCGCACGCGCATATGGATCGAGCAGGATCGCATGCTTGTCAAAACGGTGTCCACGTGCCTCATCATATGGGCCGTCAAACTGATATGCATACTCAAAGTCCTCGATATTCAGGCCAAACACAAACATCGAATAGGTACTGCCAATACGGTAATTATCCGGGAACGGCAGTCTGGCATACGGTTCACGCTCTCTCGGATGAAACAACAGCAGCGTGCAGCTCGTCGCATAATGTGAACTGATCGTAAAGCTCACACCGCCCTTGCCCTGCACCGCACCACTGGTACGGTAAAAACCCGGCCGCACCCGGAAACCTGCGATCTCATCCAGAGGCTGCAATCTCTGTCCCCACAGGCTGTCTGTCTCATGTACCCTATTCATCATCTTTGCTTGCCTCCATCTGTTCTATCTCAAATTCCTTTCCGGATATCATATCATAGGAAAAGCCATGACAGTCCGGACAACTGCAGTCATCCGTGCCATGCGCATCGAACGCAAACTCCCTGCCACAATCCCGGCACCGAAACACGATCGGTGTCAGTTCCACGAGCAGACGCGCATTCTCTGCAGGAGTGCCCCGGGCAATTTTTTCAAAATAGTGCTGCATCCATTGCGGCTCGTAGCCCTGCATGACGCCAACTTTCAATGATATCGTATGTATCTTTGTGAGATGCTGTTCTTCCAGGCTCTGCAGTGCCAGATTCAATATTCTGGTCGCCACCGATAATTCGTGCATAGTCCTCTGTCCTTTTTCTTAAGTTAAAAAATCACTTAGCTTTTTATTATACACGATTCACATAAAAAAAGGAACCCTTTCAGGTTCCTTTCAAAGATCGCTTCGTGTCATTGAACTATTCTCCGGCAGCGACCAGATTGGCTTTGATCAGGCATTTTCTCAATTCCGTACCAATGATAGCGACCAGTACGATCTTGATCAGATCAAATCCAACGTAAGGGATCACTCCCGCTGTCATTGCCTGTCCGAAGGTCAGTCCGTTCACATAGGCCAGCCATGCGCTTCCGAATACATATGCGACTGCGATTCCGAGCACCATGCCAAGTGCTGAGATCAGACGGTTTTTCCACCAGCGGTCAATGAAAAATCCACTGATCAATGCTGTAAAGACAAATCCGATCAGATATCCGCCGGTCGGTCCGAACAGTTTGGCGGGGCCGCCTGTATATCCGGAAAATACCGGAAGTCCGACGAGTCCGAGCAGCAGATATACACACATCGCGATCGTTCCGCGCCACATACCTACCGCATATACTGCTAGATACACGCCTACCATCGTGAGTGAGATCGGTACCGGGCTGAACGGCAGCGGGATCGCGAGTGGTCCGAGCACGCAGAGTACTGCGGCCATCAATGCAGTCAAGGTCAATTCCTTTGTTTTCATATTCATAATCATGTTCTCCTCTTCTTACGGTTTCTCTAAGTCAACATGCACATTGTAAACGATACACTCTCTATTGTCAACCTTTCTTTTGTTTATGGTTTACAATTATTTTATATTTGCACATAACGCGAATTGGAGTATAATAATCGGGAACAGACTGCTTATTATAAAGCACCGATATATAAGGAGGAACCATCATGAAATTAAAAGAATTACAGGCTGCCATGATCGCTGCCATGAAAGCAAAAGACAAATTCAGAAAGGATGCGATCGCCGCTCTGGTATCCGCTGTCAAGAAAAAAGGAATTGACGCCGGATGCAGAGATGATATCCCTGATGAGATGGCTAACGAAGCGATCTTAAAAGAACTCAAATCCGTCAAGGAGCAGATCGATACCTGCCCCGCTGACCGCACCGAATTGTTAGAGGAATACAAAAAGCGCTATGAGATCATGAGCGAGTTTGCTCCGAAGATGCTCTCTGCCGAAGAGGTCTCTGCGATCCTGCAGGAGAAGTTCGCCGATGTACTCGCTACCAAAAATAAAGGCCAGATCATGAAGGCTGTCATGGGCGAGCTCAAGGGCAAAGCCGATGGCAAAGTCATCAATCAGGTCGTTGCTGAACTGACAAAATAAAAAAAGATTTTACCCCGGTCGTTCATCCCATGACCGGGGTTTTGTTTTTCCGCAAATATCAGAACAGATCAAGCATATTATCCAGATAGATCTGTTCTCTCACATGCAGCTGATATTCCGGTTTCGTCATATAATAGAGCAAAAATTCCAGTATCAACGCACTGCCAAGTCCGCGCCCCTCGATCTTATAATTTGTATATCCCATCGGCAGATAGACGTCTTTGATATCATCCACGCCGATAAATCCCGGATTCTCCTTCGCTTTTGAAAAACGGTAGCCGTCGCCTGCATCCGGCGCGGTACACCGAAAATCTGCGTCTTCTCCCAGATTCTTACGGCTGACTGCTTCGTAACAGGCTTTTCTGTCCGCGCAACCGAACCAGCAGCATTCGTTGCACAAAAACTCCACTTTCTGTTTCTGCACATCCGACAGTGTAATCCATTTCTCTAATGCCTTGTTCAGACGAAAATCCGGCACAACATACCGGAACTCATCCCTGCCGATCTCATCCAGCAGACGTTCAAAGTCTGTCAGCACCTTAGTCGTGGAAGACACCAGATAGAGCCCCGGATACACACGTTTCAAATAGTCTGCCAACAGCTGCGAATGCACAATGACGCCGTTTTGCGGCTCTCTATGTTCTTCAAACAACGCGCAGAGCGCATTGCATTTTTTATCCGCTAAATGTTCTTCCCGAAGGAGTGAGTTGCTGAACGTCAGCCTCGCCGATATCCCGTATTCCTGCATGAGCGCCAAAACCTCCCGCGGTTCCTGTTCTCCGAACGAGGTGCGGCCTCCTCCCCAGATGCAGTCTGCCGGTGCACCGTAGATCGAACCGATCTCACACCAATCATAAAAGTATTCCCTGTGCTCGCAAAACAGCGGCAGAAACACCCGGTACAGCTCATAAAATTCGAACAAACCCGGAAGATGGTAACAGGCGGTGTGCTCTTTTGCTTTGCCCATTATTCCTCCCTGTTATCATGCACATAGATCAGGCAGGCGATCCCCGCGATCATTGCAAGTAATATGGCTCCGCCCATTGCATCATCCAAGAATGCACCTGCAAAAAAGCCGACCGCTGCGGCAATGACCATGATAATCACTGAAGCGATTGTTCTAAATGTGTTCATTTGTGTGTCCTCCAAATATTTTTCTTATGCCCCTCATGCGAGGGGCAACTGCGGTACGACCACTGGTTTCTAATAGGTGGTCTATTTCAACCCACGCCCCTCATGTGAGGGGCGACTTTACTGAGCCTTTTCCATCTCCATTTAACAAAATTTCAACCCACGCCCCTCATGCGAGGGGCGACTATAACGGTCGCAACGCCATTTTCACAGGTTGTAAATTTCAACCCACGCCCCTCATGCGAGGGGCGACTGGTATAATCTCAAATCCAATATCTTTAGCCTTATTTCAACCCACGCCCCTCATGCGAGGGGCGACTTGGAGGCACGACGACATATTAGACGATTGTGAATTTCAACCCACGCCCCTCATGCGAGGGGCGACTCTTTTCCTTGCCATAAATAGTTTCTTGGTGACATTTCAACCCACGCCCCTCATGCGAGGGGCGACGCTAACTATTGATTTTGGTGATTGCTACCCGACAATTTCAACCCACGCCCCTCATGCGAGGGGCGACGCATCGATTTGATCCACCTCCTCACTGTACAGAGATTTCAACCCACGCCCCTCATGCGAGGGGCGACTCGTGATAAATTTGGATCATTTGTTTTTTCAGATATTTCAACCCACGCCCCTCATGCGAGGGGCGACTATTATTCGGAAAAAGTAAACTCTGTAAAGAACATTTCAACCCACGCCCCTCATGCGAGGGGCGACCTCGTTAAGCCCGGGCAAAACCGTATCTTTCAAATTTCAACCCACGCCCCTCATGCGAGGGGCGACATCAATTAAAAACAAAAAATAGCACAATTTTCTTTATATATTGTTTATTTTTCTGTTTTCAACTCTTAATTCATAACATTATCACCAAATATTTCACAGCGTTATTGGTAATTATGCCATTTTTCAACGTGCGAACCCAGCTGACATTTCGTGTATGCTATAGGTTCGCCCAACTATGTCACAGCATCAGAACATCATTTTGCATATCATAAGATTCTTTAATCCCAAAATGTTCCACCTTGTTTTGGTAATTATTTCCAAGATAATAAAACCTGATACTATCCTGTTTTTCATCAATAACCTCTAATAGCTGTGCTTTAAGTATCTTACATTGACTATAGTCGACATTACATTCGAACACAGAGTTTTGAACCCGTTGTCCATAATTTAAACATATCTTTGCCACATGACGCAACCGTTTCTGACCCTTGCTGTCTGTCGTACTGACATCATACGTCACCAATACAAGCATGTTCACCTCCATAAAAACGGCGGATATCCATCGAGATCTCCCCGCAAATGTCTTGCCAGCAATAGTGCCTGTATATGCGGCACTAATCCCCAGTTAATCTTTTCTTTCAGAAAGGGATGCACCAGTTCCTTTTGCTTATGCTTCTGCCATTCAGACAAAAATAACTTCTTGCCATCCTCTGTAAATTCTACCGCTCCACTTTGTGTTGCAATAAAGTGGGATGCATTGATCTGTCGGTTATTGATCAGTGTCAGAACAAATCGATCCACAACCAACGGTCTCAGTTCTTCCATCAGATCGAGCCCCAGTGACTTTCTACCCGGCCTGTCCGTATGCATAAACCCAACATATGGATCCAACCCTACTCCCTGGAGCGCATTCGCACATTCGTTTGCAAGCATGCTATAACCAAATGACAACATCGCATTTATGTTATCTAATGGTGGTCTGCGATTCCGTCCCTCAAATTTAAACGACTCCTTCTGATTCAATATCAATTCATCATACACGGAAAAATAACAACTCGCAGAAACTCCTTCTAGGCCTCTCAACGATTCCAAATCCTGACACTGTTTTATCATCTGAATATTGGCATCCATTTGATCTATTTCCTTTTGCAATCTGGGCATGTCAACCCGGATAGCATGATCTCGCAGCGTCCTGCTCACAGACCATCTCGCATTATATACTTTACCAATAATAAAGTTTCTCGCAATATCAATACAGCCTGTTTCCTGCTCAGAGACAGAGTATTGCCGTTTCCTGAGCAGTACATTTCCATGTTCATGATCGCCGACTCTGCAAAGATATTTTCCATTTGGTGTATAAAAGGCTAGTCCCACTCCGGCAGTTACACATTTTCCCATAAGCGCAGGAGACGCTCCTTTATACGAAAAGGAAACAATATTTTCCAAATTGTGCAGCGGAAACTGCCCCAGTTTTATACTTCCATTCTCTATCAGCACAGTTTCACCTTCCAGTGCCAGATACGCTTCCGGGTTCATGATGTACAATGTATTAAGAAGTTTTCGCATCGTTTCCCAACACCTCATCTATGTATTGATTGACCGGCTTTTCTACCGGCAATGCTGGAATACACAACTCGATCAGAGAACATGCATCACAGGCTTTTGTCCGCTTGGGCTTTGGTGTATATCCCTCATGCATATAATGATGCATCTCTTCTACAGATTTTCTCACTTCTTCACGCAATTCATCTGTAAATACGACCTCTACCCGACGTTTGGTCTTTCCGTAAAATAAATACCCCATTGGAATATGACATAATAGCATTTCTTCTAAACACATTGCCTGACAACAGAGCTGTAACTCGTCTGCTAAATGCTCCTTGGGCGCTCCCGTCTTATATTCAATCGGAACAGGCAACCATTTTCCCGGATAACGAGACAACGTAATTCCATTCTCTTCACGATGAAATTCTACCACATCACAGATTCCACTCACACCCAGCTCGCTCGATGTCACCTGCAAGCCACGCAATGTGATCACATCTCCGCGCTTTTCCTTTTTTGACGTATCGTGTGCATTCCGGTGAAAAAGCATCCCGTCTGTTGTCCGCCCATTCTCTGCCCACTGCTGTTCGACATGAATCAGCGCCCATTGCCTTCTGCAAAATCGGAAATGCTGTAACCCCGATATCATCAAATATTCTTCTTCCCGATACATCCGGTTTTTACTCTTTCTCGATCACAGATACTCCCTGCGGTATCTGATCTCTATCGACCGTGACCCGATAATCGGTATACGCACGCGCCGGTGACTGGTTTTCATTCTCGGTTCTCGTTACATGTACTGCATCAAATAATTTATGTGCAGGTGCATTTCCCAACTCTGAATCATGTTTAAAAATGATCAATTTTCGTACAGCCATCTTTCCCCTTGCCGCAGAATGATCGTTTTCAAACATATTTAAGATCGCATCCCATAACAATTCCAGATCTTCCTCCGAAAAACCGGTTACTTTTCGTGCAAGATTCGCTGACACAAAACCTTCGCAGCGATATAAGCCATACGGTATGATGTACTTATTTCCCATCGTATTTTCTTGATTTTGTGCATCGGATTCTTTTGTAATCGCAACACGTGTGATCGTAATCTCCTGCGTAAAAATCGGTTCAATGCTTCGCGCAAACCCAAGCTGTACCGGACCTCTGACCTGACCATAATTGAGTTTTGCTTTTTTGAATGTCGTCATTACAGCCCCAAATGTACGAATGTCATAGAAATTCTTGCACATCCATTCTCTAATTTTCAGACCAGTGTCGGTATCATCCTCCATCTTCTTGGGTGTTTTGTTTTCTGTTATACCAACTGCCCTAAATCCTTCCTCATCACATTTATTTAAAATGGCATGATCCTTGATGTAAATGCGATATCCTGCTGCATCTTCCTTGATGGTTTCCACATAATTTCTGATCTTACGCTTCAAGCACACATCCGTCACCAATCCAAGCTGTGTCTCTGCATCTACTCTAGGCATATTTCCCGCATCCGGATCACCATTCGGATTACCATTTTCCACGTCAAATAAAATCACAAAATCATATCTGTTCTTAATCACTTCTCCCATATGCTACTGTTCCTCCTTCTTTTCTGACTTTTTGTATAATTCCTGTATCTGATGATAATACCCTAACTGGAACGCTCCCCGCTGCGGCATATTCAAGGTCGCCGGAAAATCCTCAATCTTTTCCATAATTCCACCAATCTGCCTCTCATAATGCACTCGCAAACCGCTATTAATTTTGCTCAAATGTTTTTTTGCAAGATTGATTAGACTTGGAAATGTCATCGCCGGCATTGCTGATGCACTTCTAAAAAATCGGTCATTTATAGTAGTCGCAATCTCGGGATTTGCTACTTGTTGTATTTTCTCTAATACAGCAAATAACCGTCCTAGATTATATGCAATATTGTCAGTTTCTGTATTTAACCCCACGGTCAACACCTCCTTTGGAACATATACATTGTGGTTCTTCAGATAATATGCCTTAATGATTGCTGCACGCACATCATTGATCTTGTGATCCACACGAATTCTTGCATCAATTGCATTAATTAATGTCACCGGATAATTTGTATTATTTAAAACCGCGCGTACAAGCTCTCTTTCCAATATCCGAGTACTCTTTTCCTTATTGTCAGATTTTTTTTCATCTTCTAAACTATTTTTCTTGCTGCGTTTACAAGTTTCCTTTAAAATACGCTTTATAGAGATGTTCGTTTTGCTGTCCCCTTTTAATCGATCAATTTCCAACCGTTCCTGATGGCACTGTATTCTTTTCACAAACATCCCAAAACTTCCCGAAAAGAAAAATCGAACAAATAGCCGCCCATTATTGATATGTACCCAAAATTCTGGACACATATTTATAAGTTAGGCGGACATCATGGATGCTTCTCTGTATTTTACAGGAGGCATCCATTTTGTTTTTGCTTGAATCCTTTTGTTATTATAGTAAT
>Ga0129312_1000438_pt1 | contig 36572 bp, 30 predicted proteins | sample O827metagenome_FD_94434 | JGI IMG/M metagenome (GOLD analysis project Ga0129312, IMG submission 94434) | Orangutan group fecal microbial communities from Wisconsin, USA - O827 metagenome | ecosystem: Host-associated > Mammals > Digestive system > Large intestine > Fecal | place: USA: Wisconsin... | reverse complement strand
GTCGAATAACTTGAAAAACTATAACTTGAAAAACTATAACTCGAAAAGCTCTAAAGTTATATGGAGACTATTATCTCATGGATTATGACCGTGCCGAAAGGCACTATGTTATTTAGCGCTTACGAAAATGCGAAGCATTTGCGAGGAGCGCTTATCATAAAGTGAAAGTGTCCGGAGAGTGTTTACACTCTTCCGGGTATTTTTTTGCTTATCGTAAAGCGGCGACTGCCGCGATGAAATAGCCACGGAGTGGCTATGAATAGCTTCTCGTTGCAAGCTTGCTTGTAAGTGGCTGTTTTTGCGTGCTTGCGGAAAAGCCGATGTACGGACTTTTGTTCCCTATTCCGATAATTGTAGTTGGGGACAGAAAACCCAGAACGCATTGGCAAAGAGGAGGAGTGGGTACACAGAGAGCTTATTTGTGATAATACAACGATATAACAGACCAAGGGTAATAAAGATGATTGAGAAGATAAAAAATAAAGGAGTATTACATGATATTTGATACGCAATACGATAAAATGGATAGAATCCATGATATGCGAAAGAATATAATTGACATAGTTTTTGTCAAATAATATAATATACTTAACCAAATGGATTAAATTAATCTAAAATGTTTAGGAAAGGAGAAGAGACGATGCTATATATTTATATAAAAGAACATTATAAAGAAGCGGAGCCGATTTTCTTTTCAGATTTGGAGCGTGAGGATATTACGAAGTCGGCGTTAAATCAGCAGTTAAAGAAACTCTGTGATAAGGGATTGCTGCAGAAGTATGATACCGGAGTATATTTTATACCTAAGAAGTCTCTGCTAAATTCTACCATAGGTCCGAATGCGGATATGGTGGCGCGATATCGTTTTATTTCCAAAGGGGATAATATAGATGGTTTTTACGGTGGTAATTCTTTTGCGAACCAGATAGGGATTACTACACAGGTTCCGCGGGTGGTTGAGATTGTGAGTAACAACACTAACTCGTCTGACAGAGAAGTCCGGATTGGCAACAGAAGATTTTATGTAAGGAAATCAATTGTACAGATAACAAAAGAGAATGTGTATGTGTTACAGATGTTGGAACTTTTGAAAAATCTTGATGCATATTTAGATTATTCTTATGATGAGGCACGGGAGAAATTTGCTGAGTATATCACGATTCATGGAATAAAGAGAAGTGATGTGGATTTGTACATCAGAAAATACCCGCTGACGACATTTAAATTTTATTATGAATTGGGGCTGGATCATGTACTTGCATAAAGAAAATAGAGAACTGTTTCGCGATGCAATTTTGTTGGCGTCACAGAAACTTGAAATCGGTGAAGATATCGTAGAAAAAGATTATTACGTTACATTGATTTTGAAGAAACTTTCTGCAATTAAATATCCGGTTGTGTTTAAAGGTGGGACATCCCTTTCCAAAGCGTTTCAAGTAATAGACAGATTTTCTGAGGATATTGATATTACGTTTACTGAACATCTGGGAGAAGCAAGAAGGAAGAAGTTAAAGTATAACATTTTAAAGCCGATTGCAGATGAATTGGGACTTATGATTCGTAATTTTGATTTTATCGAAAGTGATAAGAATCTGAATCATTATGATTTTTATTATGAGTCAGTAGTGGGTGATAGAGTTATCAATCCTATTCCACCCTATGTTAAGTTGGAAACGTCTTTGATGTCCTATGCATTTCCTACAGAAGAAAGAGAACTCGGTAATTATATATTAGATGCCCTGAGAACAGAGGAAGATGAATTTATTGCAACATATGATTTGGGCACATTTCCAATGCGTGTTCAGTCTTTGAATCGAACATTGATTGATAAAGTTTTTGCTGTATGCGATTACTATTTGTTGGACAAACCTCACAGAAATGCAAGACACCTTTATGATATTTACAAATTGACAAAGCATGTGGAGATGGATAGTGATTTCTTGGAACTTGTAAAGGAAGTGCGTGCACACAGAATTACTATGGGAAGTGAAATTGCTCCGTCAGCACCTATGGATGTGAATATTGTAGAGTTGGTTCAAAAGATTTGTGATGAAGATTTTTACAAAGAAGATTATCGGGAAACTACACTTAAGTTGATTTCGGAATCCTTGGAGTATGAGATGTTGAAGAGACACTATAAGGAATTGGTGGAAAAGATATTTGTCTGATCATTACGCAGGTTGTTCTGCCGATTGATGACAATGATGTAATGGGAATGATTAAAGAGCTTAGAAACCTTGTATAAAACAGAGTTTATCAGTGATAAAGACGGGGTATGGGAATTTGAAATGAAGCTTCCGAATGTCAGCTCCGCAGAATATTTTGATCTGAATAAAACGTTGGATGGAACAAGTATACAATATTTTTGGATATGACCGGGTCATCGATGTGGATGAGTGCAATCTTTATTGATTCTGGTAAAGCAGGGAGAGGAGCCTGTCACGGTAGATATCCGTTAAAGAAATAAAACACAAGTTCCGGATGGAGTTGCCAGAGCTCATTGATAATATAGTAAATATAGATAATGTTTCAAGTAAAAAAGGGCAGTAAAATATGCTGTCTTTTTTTCGGGTTTATAGCAGAATTGTTGAAATTTTAGTTTGTAATAGGGATAGATTCATTAATCAGTATGTTATAATGGTTCCATAGAAAACAAATTTGGTATTATGGAGGAACATAGTGAAAAGTTTAATTGTGTTGAGGGGAAATTTAGGGAGTGGAAAAACTACGATTGCGAAAGAATTGCAACATAAATTTGGTGGTAATACAATGTATATTTCTCAAGATATGATCAGAAGAGAAATACTTTGGGTTAAAGATGGAGAGAATACTTTAGCAATTCCTCTTTTAAAAGAACTATTAATATACGGAAACAAAAATAGCGATGTTGTAATACTTGAAGGAATTATGTATGCGGATTGGTATAAATCGTTGTTTGAACTGGCCAGGGAATTGTATAGAGAGAATATATATGCGTATTACTTTGATATTCCTTTTGAAGAAACAGTGAAGCGACATCAGACCAGAGCAGAAAGTGAGGAGTTTGGGGAAGAAGCTTTAAGAAGATGGTGGAGAGAAAAGGATTATTCTGATGTACTGGCGGAAAATGCTATTACGGCTGAAAGAGATCAAGCTGGTATTGTGCAGGAAATTTATAATACAGTTATGAAAGGATTGGAATAGAAAGTATAGTGGAGTGTTTTTGCTCCACCTTTTTCTATTTACAGCAAAATTTATCTGGTGAGTACAAAATGGTCTATTTGGAAAACTCATTCTTGACATGTATAGGCAGTCTATATATACTATAGATAGCCGATGTATAGATTATCTACATAAGGAGGATTCACTATGGCTATTGATAAGTCGCTGATGTCTGGAAGTATGACCATGCTTATACTCAGACTGCTTGTGGAAAAGGATATGTATGGTTACGAGATGATTGATACGCTGCGGAAAAAATCCTGCAATGTCTTTGAACTGAAAGCGGGAACGCTGTATCCGTTATTGCATGGACTAGAGGAGAAAGGTCTGCTTAACGTATATGAGCAGGAATATGCAGGAAAGACGAGGAAGTATTACAGCATTACGAAAGAGGGACGGGCTTTGCTGGCTGCAAAGCAGGAAGAATGGAAGGAATACCAGTCTGCGGTAGCAAATGTCCTGGCAATGGGGGTGTAGGCATGGAACAATATTTGGAAAAACTGTTATCACAGATCCGGTGTAAGAAAGCAAGACTCTACATTGCCGAGGAGATCAGGGGCCATATGGAGAGTCAGATTGAGGATAATATGGCGCATGGAATGACATACGAAGAAGCGGAAAAGAACGCAGTTGCGGACATGGGTGATCCGGTTACAACTGGTATTTCTTTGGATAAAATTCACAAGCCGCAGTTTGCATGGAAGTTACTTATTATTGTGGGGATCTTAAGCATGCTTGGAATTTTACTACAGCAATCCATTCTTTATCAGAGTGGCTATCACAATCTGGAACCATATATGCAGGAGATATACCGACTGGAAAGCGAAGGCTTTGCTTATTCTGTTTTGTATGGATTTATCTTCATGTGCGGGATTTATTTTGTGGATTATACCGTCATTGCCAAATATTCGAAGATCATCGGTTTATTCATTATTTCTATGGGAATCTTGCTTCTGGCCGGTTTCTTTGGTGGTGTGATCAATGGATCGAGGTATAGTATCGGATTCGGAATGTTCAGGATTTCTGCGGTTTCGCTGATGATGTTTTATGTACCGGTCTATGGAGCGATTTTATATAAATACAGAGATGGCGGGCCTGCTGCATTGTTTAAAGCGATTGTCTGGCTCATAGTCCCGGTTTTTATTATGTTCCGGATACCGAGTCTCGTTGGAGCAATGATTATACTGATCAGTATGCTGGTTCAGCTTACCGCAGCAATCTTAAAAGGATGGTTTCATGTACCGGTGAAAAAGACATTGGCAGGTTTGTGGAGCATTTTCCTGATTTTACCGGCTATCGCACTGGTTGGGATGTACCTGTTTCACTGGCTGGCAGAGTATCAGGAAGAACGGATCCGGGCTTTTCTGACGGGTTCGGGAGATGGATTTTATCTTACCTCCGTGCTTCGGGCATTAAACAAAGGGATCTTACCTGTTGGTAATAGTGGAAATGATGTGTTTGGCAGTCTGCCGGAGTTTAACAGCGATTATATTTTTGCATACATTCTGAACAGCTATGGAAGCATTGCAGGGGTTCTTGTGATTGCTGTTTTGACGGTACTGGTGATGTTCATTTTCGGAGCAGCGATCAAACAGAAAAATGAACTTGGCATGGTCATGGGATTTGGATGCGGCATGCTTCTGTTGTTAAATATTGTGGCAAATATATCAGGTGCTTTAGGACTCGTTCCACCGGCAGCGTCTTTCCTGCCTTTCCTTTCGGTTGGCAGAAGTAATATTTTACTATGCTATGGTCTGGTTGGAATGATTCTCAGTATTTACCGGTATAAGGATGTGTATCCTAAGAAAATCAGGGCGTCACAGATTGCATTGCAGAAGAAATTCACAATAAATATGTAAGCTGTGATAAAATTCCCATTTTAATTATCAGAAGGAGACAACAGCTATGCAGCAGGAATTCATTACAGTAACCTTTAATCGTACTAAAATAGCCATACGGCGTGCAGATATTCTCTATGCGATTATGTCAGATGATCATTGTACCATTCATATGCTTGATGGAAGTGCTTACCGTTGCCGAATGACATTGAAGGAATTAAAGAAGCAGTTGGATGAAGGGTTCATGGAAGTAAAACGTGGGTGTATGATCGCAGTGTCTGCAATCAGTGACATTGGGGACAAAATTTTGCTGTGTAATGGTGAAGAAATCAGCTATACAAAGCGGAAGAAAAAGGTACTCAGAGAAGAATTGCAGAAAAAACAGGAGCTTATGATTGCAAAGCTCAGTAGAAAAAAGCGGCCGCTGACGGAAGAAGAATATCGCAGATATTATAAGATATGTGATGCTCTCTCGTTTGCATTTACGGATATAGAGATGGTATTTAATGAAGAAAAAAAGGCAGTGGACTGGATCTTTCGATATGGAAATGAAGCATTGGCTGTTCTGGAAAAGTTACCGTTGAACAGGATGATCGGAAGGTCCTTTTCCAGTCTTTTTTCGAATATGGATGCAAAATGGCTTCGTGGCTATGAACGTGCAACCCTGTATGGTGAAACGTTGGAAATCGTGGATTATAGTCCGGAGATTGGTAAGAATCTGAAAATTATATGTTTTCCAACATTTCCGGGACATTGCGGCTGCATTTTGTTTGATACGGACAAACTGAGATATATAAGAGAAGGAAATCAGCTGGCAAAATCGGTTGTGGTTTTCATGAAAACGAATTCCATGGAATAAAAATGTCGTTTTACCGACGCTTGGGACGATTTACCGCAATGAAAACGTCGTTTCACAATAGTTTGCTTGTTCCCTTAATATATACATGATATATTTCTATTAGTTGTAATTCCTGCGATTAATTGAAATTTACGGCAGGGAATCGTTACAAAAATTGGTGCAAAAAGGAGAACTATATCATGAAAAGGAAAAAAACAGTGGCTTTGATCACCGCTGCGTTGACATTTACCATGACTGCCTGTGGCAGTTCGACTGCAATTACCGAATCGGCATCAACAGAGGAAAGCACACCGTCTGCAGCTACTGAATCAGTATTAGAAGAGGAAAGCACACCGTCTGCAATTACCGAATCCGCATTAACAGCGGAAAGCAAGCCGGCTACACAGTATACGATCGATGCAAATCAGGAGGTTTATGCATTACTGGATTTCGTAGATACTGCGGAATTTGAGAATGCGACGAAAGGTCTGATTGCATCTCCGGATACGCTGGATATTTATGATGAGAACGGGAGGCTTGTATGGAGTCAGACGGCATATGGCTTTCTGGATCAGGATGCTCCTGATACAGCCAATCCGAGCCTTTGGAGAAATACACAGCTGAATCATATTTATGGTCTTTTTGAAGTAACTGACGGAATTTATCAGGTGCGTGGCTATGACATGTCAAATGTTACGTTCATAAAAGGTGATACAGGATGGATTGTAATAGATCCATTGATGAGTGTCGAGTGTGCGGCAGCGGCTTTTTCGCTGGTGGAAGAGAATCTTGGTACTTTCCCTGTAAAGGCAGTGATTTACAGCCATTCCCATGTTGATCATTTTGGTGGAGTCAAGGGGATTATTTCGGAAGAAGACGTACAATCCGGTGATGTGCAGGTAATTGCACCGGAGGGCTTTGAGAAGTATGCTGTCAGCGAGAATATTTATGCAGGTACCGGTATGGGGCGAAGAGCAAGTTATCAGTATGGAACATTGCTTGAGGCCGGTGAAACAGGATCTCTTGCCATTGGTATTGGTATGGGGCAGTCCAGGGGCAGCACAAGCTATATTTCTCCTACACTTGAAATTACACAGACTGGTGAAAAGCATACCATTGATGGAGTGGAAATGGAATTCCAGCTTACCCCGGGTACCGAAGCACCGGCAGAGATGAATTTCTGGATTGAATCAAAAAATGCTTTATGGATGGCTGAAAACTGTACGGGAACACTCCACAACCTGTATACACTCCGTGGAGCCCAGGTGCGTGACGGAAACGCATGGGCAGAGTACATTATGGAATCGCTGGCTCTTTATGGTGATCAGGCAGAGGTGGTATTCCAGTCCCATAACTGGCCGCATTGGGGAAAAGATACGATTCAGGAATATATGACCAATACTGCGGCTGTATATAAGTTCATTAATGACCAGACATTGCTTTATATTAATGAAGGTTATACGGAAACAGAGATTGCCAATATGCTCCGGCTTCCTAAGGAGCTGGAGAAAGTCTGGTATACCCGTCAGTATTACGGTACCGTTTCCCATAATTCAAAGGCAGTATATGAGAAATACATGGGCTGGTATGACGGTAATCCTATCCATCTTGCTGAACTTACACCGTCGAATTATGCGCAAAAGCTGGTAGAATATTTCGGTGATACAGATGTTGTTCTTGAAAAAGCAAAAGAAGATTTTGCCAGGGGAGAATATCAGTGGGTTGCCCAGATTACCAATACACTGGTTTATGCTGATCCGGAAAATACGGATGCACGTTATCTTTGTGCAGATGCCTTAGAGCAATTGGGATATCAGGCAGAATCCGGTCCATGGCGCAGTGCTTATCTTTGTGCTGCACAGGAGCTTCGAAATGGCACAAATACTGATGATGCAACACGAGGCAAGGGTACCGGTGATGTCTTTTTACATATGACACCTGATATGCTTCTGGATTATCTGGGAATTATTGTAGATACAACGAAGGTTCCTGATCTGAATTTTACAGCAAATCTGATATTACCGGAAGGAAATTATGTACTCCGCGTCAAGAATGGTGTACTGCTTTATCAGAAGGATATACAGGACGCAGATGCAGATGTGACCTGGACTACCAGACGTGCAGGACTGTTGTCTATTGTTCAGAAAAACGCAGAGAACGTTGCTGCTTTGATTGAGCAGGAGGGGGATGAGACCTGCCTGACACGATTGATGGATGCCGTTACGGTTACCGCAGAGTATAAATATTTTAACATTATTGAGCCATAAGATTTTTTGTTGGAAACCGGACATGTCTGTTGGGCAGACATGTCCGGTTCATCTATGTTGCCATGCATATGAGAAAATGATCCGGTGGATTATTTTTGACTTTGGGGGGGATTCTGATATGCTTATCGTGCATTGGTAGCAATTGCCGGACTTGGTGCCAATACAGTTGAGGTTGCGTTGTATCCAAAGACAGAGCAGGATGCACCGGAGGATACGACAAACCGGCTTCCTGTAGGTGATGGGGCTTCCACCTGTATATGCGTATTTACACGCCTGATATGGATGTACTGGGGACGTGGACAGCACCAATCATTACAGAGATGGAGCCGTAAAATGTGAATTTCCGGGTGCCATAGATGATACTGCAGAAGAAATTTATAAACTTTTCCATCCTTTATGCCGATCTAACTATTAGAAATGCGGTAGTATAACATCGGGGAACTGATACATACGGTTCTTGTTTGACTCACGGAGGAGGAAAACAGACATGAAAGGAATCAACGTCGGGATACAGAGCCGGCAGAAGTCCTATATGGCTTCTAATCAGACTGGTTCGCATACTTATATAGGTCAGATCGGACAGAAACAGAGCGCACAACAGCAGAATTGCAATGTGCTGTTTTCAAAGCAGAATAGTAATATGAGGGATATCCGGAGGAGCCTTTCGACTTCCTGGGAGGAATCGGCGGGCGCCCCTTCGCAGATATCGGGTTCGAATTCGATGTTCAGCAGTACGCAGAGTTATGGGGAATCCTTAAGGGCGCAGCGGCAGCAGGCGAAGAACACTTCTTTAAGTCTGAAAAAGCTGAAATATCAGTTTAAGAACCTGTCCACGAAAATTCTGCGCAGCAAAACCTCCCTTGCAGCGAAACAGGTGGCAGGTCAGGCACGTCGCGAGGTTCTGCGGTTGAAAAGCAAGAAGCAGAGCGGTGATTACGACAGTGAAGAGATTCAGGCAGCGATTGATCATGCCAAGGCGATGGAGCGTGTTGCCAGGAAAAAGGCAAGGCATCTGGAAGAAGAGGAAATGGCGAAATGCACCGGTGGTTCATGTGCCGGAAGCAGGATTGACGAAGAAGAGAAGCTTCCCGGAGAAGATACGAAAACTGCCGGGGAGAATCAGAAGGAACTGGACAATGCAGAGGAAAGCATGGACCCGGTGCAGAATGAGTATGCACTGACCGATCCGGATCTGGCAATGCTTCAGATGTATGCGAATTGTGGTACAGCATTGGACAGCCTGAATGAAGTCCTTTCGAGCCATAATGAGTTTTCGGATGAGATTCTGGATCAGTTTTCCGAGAGCATGAAGGATCTGTTCAGCGAAATGGGGATGGATGAATTATCGGATTCCATGATGTCGGTTCAGAAGGATATGGATCCGGCAGATCTTAAGATGATGAAGATCAGGCATCGTAACAAAGAGATGAAGGATATTGTCAAGGCAGATGCAGAGTACCTGAAAGCAGTATTTGACCGTCTGGAAAAGATGAAATCCAGTGGTGTGGTACCGATGAATAACGGAAGCCTGTCTTTTGGAGCTTCAGATACGATGTCTGCTGCGGAGGTCGCAGGTGTAAGTGCACCGGCAGCAGTTTCCGTACCGGTCATCAATGTTACCTGTTAATAGAACGCGGGTTACATGCATTTGTCGAAGACAGACAGAGAGTGCACAACGCAGGCATGTGAGGAATCGACAGATATTATGAATATAGGATAGATAGAACATGGTGGTGATGAATTTTGCCACCATGTTCTATTTTACAACAATTATAGCGATTCTGCACAAACTATGGTATACTTATAGACAAGGAATACGAAAAATTACACAACAGATTTTATCAGGAGGGTAATTATGGAGCAAAGACTGGAACCGCTGTTTACCCCGTGGAAGATTGGCAATTGCGAGATCAAAAACCGTATTGTGCTGACCTCTATGGGTGGAACGAACCTATTAGGCTGGATGGAGGTGAACCACTTTGACAAGGATGGAGCGAAGTTCATCATGGAAGTGGCGAAGAACAACTGTGGACTGGTTCTTCCGGGCTGCCAGCCGGTATACAATCCCATGTATGGGAAGTGGCTTTATAAGAATGAAAAGATGTATCAGGATCTGGCAAAGTGGATGCCGGAATTTCACAAGACCGGTGCGAAGCTTTTCGTGCAGCTGACGGCAGGGTTTGGACGATCCTTTACGATCAGCAGTATGATGGAAACCCTGTATACGAATAAGGCACTTCGTGTTCTGGCAAAGCCTGTTATGGATCTTGATAAGATTACGGCGGCACCGAGTCCGTCACCGAACCGCTGGTCCGATAAGGTACCGTCAAGAGAGATGACCGTGGAAGAAATCGAGGAGTTTATCACGGCGTTTGGCAAGACCGCGAAGCTTTTAAAGGATGCGGGAGTGGATGGCGTAGAAATCCATGCAGTACATGAGGGCTATCTGCTTGATCAGTTTACGTTAAAATATGTGAATAAGCGTACCGATGAATATGGTGGATCCTTTGAGAACCGTTACCGGTTCGCTGTGGAAATCGTCAAGGAAATCAAGAAGGTCTGTGGAAAAGACTTCCCGGTATCGTTGCGTTACAGTGTGGAATCGAAGACCAAGGGCTTCCGAGAGGGAGCATTACCGGGGGAAGAGTATGTAGAAGCCGGACGTGATATGGCAGAGTCGGAGAAGGCGGTTAAATATCTGCAGGATGCCGGATACGATATGCTTAACTGCGACAACGGAACCTACGATGCGTGGTATTGGGCGCATCCACCGATTTATATGCCGGAGAACTGCAACCTTGAGGATGTAGAGCATATCCGTAAGTTCGTGGATATTCCGGTGGTGTGTGCGGGACGTATGGATCCCCGCGTGGCAGCAGATGCAATCCGGGATGGCAGACTTGACGGTGCCGGGTTTGCCCGTCAGTTCCTTGCAGATCAGGAATGGGTAACGAAGCTGATGGATGGACAGGAGGACAATATCCGGCCGTGTATTCTCTGTCATAACGGATGCTTTAACATGTGTCATTACAAGGGCGTTCCCAACGACCAGGCACTTTCGGATTCCTTGCATCTTGCAAGGTGTGCGGTGAATGCGGAAACGATGCAGTGGGAAAAGCATAAGCTGGTAAAGACCGCAAGTCCGAAGAAGGTACATATTATTGGCGGCGGTATCGGTGGCATGGAAGCAGCCAGAGTATTAAAGCTGCGTGGACATGAACCGGTAATCCATGAGAAAACCGGAGAGCTTGGAGGAACCTTTATCGCAGCAAGCGCAGAAAGCTATAAGGGAAAATTACGTGACCTCCTGACCTGGTACAAAAAACAGATGAAGGATCTGGACATCGAGATTCATTTTAATGAAGAGATCAGGAGCCTTGAGCCGTTTGCCGGAAGTCCGGTGATCGTTGCAACCGGTTCGGTTGCGCGTGTCCTTAAGAAGGTTCCGGGACATGAGAAGATGGTGGAAGCCTGTGAGTTTCTGACCGGAACACCGGTAGGTGAAAAGGTAGCCGTTGTCGGCGGTGGACTTACCGGATGTGAAATCGCATATGAACTGGCTTTACAGGGCAAAAAGCCGGTGATCGTGGAAATGAAGGATGACTTAATTGCACAGACCGGTGTGTGTCTGGCGAACAGCTCCTATTTAAGAGAATGGTTTGCATGGAAGAAGGTGCCGGTTTATCTTGAAACCACCTTACAGTCCGTAGAAGAAGGAAAGATCATATGTAAGGATAAGGAAGGCAGCGAGATCACCATTCCGTGTGACAGTGTTATCAGCTCTGCCGGATATCTTCCTAATCCGCTTGCCGAAGAGAGCAGGAATGTACATCTGGTTGGTGACTGTAAGCAGGTCGGTAATTTAAGAAGTGTCGTATGGCGGGCCTATGAAGTGGCCATGAAGATTTAAGGAGTGAGGTGATCATTTTGAATTTAACGAAAGAACAACAGGAAATTTTAGATGGAAAGCAGGGAGACATCCTTGCCAGAATTATGAAGACGCTGGTGAGGTACGGGGAATTGTTCGGAGCAGATTCCATGGTGCCGGTCACGAGTCAGTATAATCACCTGGTAACCTCTTTTGGGTTAAAGGCACTGGCCCCGGTTTATGAACTGATGGACCGGCTGATTGAATCCGGGAATGTATCGAAGCAGAAGTTTTCTGCAGATCCAAGACCGCTTGATCCCAATGTGCCGAGCTCCTTTTTACAAAATATTGTGTTTAAAAATTTCATGTATTCCAGGCAGGAGGATTATGAGAAGCAGCTTACCAGGCTTGGAATTATGGAAAAGGATGCATATACCTGTACCTGCTATATGAAGGAAGTGGGAAATACCCCGGCGATGGGCGAGGTGCTGTCCTGGTCAGAATCTTCCGCGGTAGTATACGCTAATTCCGTGCTAGGGGCAAGATGTAACCGTAACTCCGGAATTATTGATCTGATGGGCTCAGTTGCCGGTTTTGTGCCGAACTTCGGACTTCTTACCGATGAAGGAAGAAAAGCGACCTGGATTGTCAGGATCGAAACAACGAAAAAGCCGGAGGCACAGCTTCTTGGCTCTGCAATCGGAATGAAGGTCATGGCAGAGGTTCCCTATATCGTAGGACTGGATCAGTGGCTTCCGGGAGGACTTGACGAGGATGCCAAGACCTATCTGAAGGACTTTGGTGCAGCGACTGCTTCTAACGGAGCCGTAGGACTTTATCATGTGGAGAATATCACACCGGAGGCGGTTCAGTATGGCAAGGATCTGATTGCCGAGAACGCGAAGGTTTATGTTGTGGATGATGAGGAGCTTAACCGGGTATACCGCAGTTACCCGGTTATCTGGAAAAAGAAGGATGCGGCTCCGAAGCTCTGCTTTATGGGATGTCCGCATATGAGTCTGAACCAGCTGATTGACTGGACAAAGAAGATCGAAGAAAGCCTTAAGAAATACGGAAAGACAAAGGTCTGCATTCCTACCGTATTTACGGCAGCTCCGGCGGTGCTTAAGAAGTTTGAAGAAACCCCTTATGCAGCGACGTTGAAGCAGGCGGGAGTCATTACTTCCTATATTTGTCCGCTGATGTATATGAACAATCCACTCAGTGAAAAGATGCCGGTCATTACTTCCAGCAACAAGCTTAGAACCTACACCAGTGCGAGATATTATACCGATGCGGAAATTCTGGAGCAGATCACAAAAGGAGGAACGGCCCGATGAAAGAATTTAAAGGAAGAGTTGTAGCAAACGGAACGACAACAGCAAAGGCACTCGTATCCCACGGAGGCTTAAATACTCTGGCATCCTTCCAGAAGGCATTGCAGTTTGGAGATAAGAAGGCAACCTGTGGAGATCAGAACAATCCGGATCTTTATGGAAAGCAGATGGCAGGCAAGGCTCTGTGTCTCCCGACAACCATCGGATCGACGACGGGAGGACTGGTTCTTTACTGTGCATGCTCCATGAACCGTCAGCCTGCATGTATGCTGTTTTCAGAGACGATTGATTCCCTGGCAGGAGCCGGAGCCATTCTGGCAGATGTATGGCTTGACAATGTCAGCATGCCGGTTGTAGACAGCCTTGGCGAAGAGTTCCTTTCCTATGTAAAGGATGACATGACCATTACCGTGAAGGACGATGGCGTTGTGGTCGTAGAGTAAAACACATTGGACAAAGCAGAATAAACAGTAAATAACAGAAAATGAATATTCCGGATATTTATTATAGCGATAGCTATTCATAAAAAATGAAAAGAGGCGGGATTATGAAATCCATTAAGACAAAAATCATTGTAAGTATTATTGCATGTACCTTACTTTCGGCCATTCCGATTGGAATTATGAGTCTTCGGAATGTGTATCAGACATCAAATCAGGAGGCTGAACAGGAGCTGGTATTGAAGTGCCAGAACGAGCAGGAACAGATTAATGCACAGATTTCGAAAATCGAACAGTCCGTAGATACCTTAAGCAGTATTGCAATGAATAAGCTTGAGTTTTTGGAGTTTAAGAGAAGTGCAGTCTATGTGAAGCAGTATACGGATTCCATTATGAGTGATGTCATAAAGTTTGGAGAGAACACCGATGGTGCTATCTGCGTTTATGTGCGGTATAATCCTGATTTTACGGAACCGACTTCCGGTATTTTTCTTACCAGAAACAGCACGGACGAGGAATTCACCAGTTCTGTACCAACGGACTTTACCATGTATGACAAAACGGATGTGGAGCATGTCGGCTGGTATTATGTTCCTGTAGAGAACGGTGCACCGTTGTGAATGGATCCTTATCTCAACGGTAATGTGAATGTTTATATGATTTCTTATGTTGTTCCGCTGTATGTTGACGGGGAATCCGTTGGTATTATCGGAATGGATATTGATTTTTCACAGATTACGGGAATGGTTGAAAAAACAAAGGCATTTTCTACCGGATATTCCTTCCTTTATAAGCCGGATGGCTCCATTATGTATCATCCCGAGATGGAAAACGGCGCGGATCTTGAGCAGCTTGGGATGACGGCAGATGAAAAGGCATGGATGTGTGATGCAGCAAATGAGGGACAGGTAGAGGGCTTTAGCAGTAACGGAACAAAGACCAGTGCGGTATTCTATACGCTAGATAATGGAATGATGGTAGCTCTGTCTGCCCCGGACAGTGAGATTACCGCAGATGCGGTAAGCCTGTCGGCCATGATGATCGGAACCTGTGTGGTATGTCTGCTTATCTGTATCGTACTTGCGGTTATTTTAAGCAGGAGTATTGCAGCTCCGATAACCGGCATCACGAAGGTCATCCGTCAGACAGCGGATCTTGATTTCCAGAAAACAAAATCAGGGGAATCCCTGGTAAAACGCAAGGATGAAACCGGTGTGATGGCGGGGGCTGTCAGCGATATGAGAAAGGTATTCCGTGAACTGATCGGAGACATTACAGCTGCGGAAACAACCATTCTGACGGATATGGATAAGCTGGATTCCATCATGCAGGCAAACAGTGAAATGGCAGAGGATAATTCCGCAACCACGCAGGAAATGGCAGCCGGTATGCAGGAGACAACAGCAAGCGCATCCATGATTACCGGTAACATTGATGGGATTAAGCAAAATACGGAAGATATAAAGGAGCTTTCAAAGGAAGGACAGGAGACCTCAGTACAGGTGAAGGGCAGAGCTGACCGGCTCCAGAGCACAACCATTTCTTCAAGCAATAAGGCACTGGCAATTTTCGAGGAGATGAAGATAAAAACCCAGGAAGCCATTGAGAAGTCCAAGGCAGTTGACCAGATTAACAATCTGACCGAAAACATCAAACAGATTTCATCCCAGACCAATCTCCTTGCCCTGAATGCCAATATTGAGGCAGCACGTGCCGGTGAAGCAGGAAAAGGCTTTGCCGTTGTGGCAACAGAGATTGGAAATCTGTCAAATCAGACCTATGCAACGGTGGATGGTATTACGGAAATGGTTACGGAGGTCAACAGTGCCGTTAACAGTATGACCGACTGTATGACGACGATTATGGATTTCCTGGAAAATACGGTAGTGCTTGATTATAATTCCTTCAGGGAGATCGGTAAGGAATATCAGGCGGATGCCAATACCTTTGCGGATGCAATGGGAAGAATTTACAGTGAGATTACAAAGCTGGATGAGCAGATCAGTGATATTGCAGAGAATGTGACCAATGTCAGTGAAACGATCAGCCAGTCCGCACAGGGTGTCAGCCAGATCGCGGAGAAATCCTCCGATGCTGCTGCAAAGACCACAGAGGGCTATGAGCTGCTTCGTGAAAGCCGTGACAGCATTGCAAAATTAAGAACCATCATTGAACGGTTCCAATTATAGAAGGTCTGCATAAGGACTGGAAAAGGAGTGGATGAAGAATGGCACATTTAACTATTGATTTTTTCTCAAACTGTCTGCGCAGGACGGTGCAGTTTCAGATGATTATTCCGGGAGATTTCTGCAATACCTGGCAGATTGAGCAGAAGCGTAAAGGGAAACGGATGAAGACTCTTTTTCTTCTGCATGGATATACCGGTGCTGCAGAGAACTGGGTGCCGGATAATTTAAGTACACTTTACAATTTCGCAATCGTGATGCCGAGCGGAGAAAACGGCTTCTGGGTAGATGGTCCGGCTACCGGACATCAGTATGGAGCCTTTATCGGAGAGGAACTGCCGGATTATATCCGTAAGACCTTCGGTCTTGCCATGGAGCCGGAAGAGACTTATATCATGGGGCTTTCCATGGGCGGTTTCGGGGCGCTGCATACGGCATTACAGTATCCGGAGACCTTCGGAAAGGCGGCAGCGCTTTCTTCGGCGCTCATTATCCATGAGATTGCCCATATGCAGCCGGGAGGATCAAACGAGGTCGCCAATTATGAGTACTATCACGGCTGCTTCGGAGATCTGGACCGGATCGAGATCAGCCGCTATAATCCGGAGGTGCTGGTAGAAGAGATTCTGAATGAACAGCGGAAGATGCCGGATATTTATATGGCGTGTGGAACCGAGGACTTTCTGCTTGAAAAGAACCGTGAGTTCCACAGATTTCTCGATAAGTATGAGGTGCCGCATTGTTATATGGAGTCCAAGGGAGATCACAATATGGAGTTCTGGACCGAATATGCAGGGATCTTCATTCCGAAGATGCTTGAGGAGCAGGAGGAAAGGTGATGTCATGCAATTTGAGGTAAGTGATGAGAAAAGAATCCGTGTCATTGTGGATTCCAGATATGTTTTGGAGGATTTTATGAATAAGCTTCAGCTTATGTATGCGTGATACGGGTAATTGTTATTGATTAAGAAAGTCAGAAAACGAGAGTGCAAAAAAGGCAGAATCGTTTTCTGACTTTTGTTTTATATATGGAATAGTTACGAAGATTTGCATTTACTGTAATGCGGTGGTGGTACATATATTAAAAACTAAGTGTACAAAAATAGAAGGTTGACAACTGTCTACCTATATGCTATTTTATGGGTATACAGATGTCTACCTATAAATGGAAGGTAAGGATTTCGTACCTTCACAGTTACAATCACAGAATGGCTCAGAGAGGAAGAGGAATAATGATTAAAATATCCGATGCAGAATGGAAAATTATGAATGTGCTGTGGGAAGAACAACCAAAGACTATGATGCAGATTACGAAAGAGTTGCAGGAAGAAACGGGATGGACCAAGCATACGGTTATGACGTACCTGAAAAGAATGGAGAGCAAGAAAATCATTCATTATGTAGAGGGAGAAAAGGCAAAATTATATTATACCGACCTGGATCGGAAAGAAGCGGTGATTCAGGAAGAGCAGAATTTTTTAAACCGGGTATTCAGGGGCAACCGGGGACTGATGGTGACAACCATGTTAGAGCAGGAGAAACTTACGGATGAGGACATTGATGAACTGATCCGTATATTGGAAAAACGCAAGGGGGAATAACATTGGAAATTGTAAAATGGGGAATTGTAGTGACGGGAATTCTGCTTCTTCGAAAGGCAGCATGGGGACGTATCAGTAGAAGAATGCAGTATGGAATATGGATTGTGGCAGTACTGTTGTTCCTGGTTCAGCCATTTATCCCGGTACAAAGCAGATTCAGTATTGAGAATCTGTTTTCGGAAAGCATAATATTCCGGGAGCAGAACGGAACGAGCATAAACACCGATATTACCGGCAGTGCACCGGTCAAGGCAGATTCGGAAGCACAGGAGACTGCTCTTATGGGACAAGACAGGGAAGAAACGCAGGTGCCATTACAGGGGGAACGTACGGAAACAGATACTACCATGCAATCAACAGCCCCTTTTCTGTATCAATGGATTCCTACTTATGGAAGTGCCATCCGCTGGGGTGCATCACTGTTGCTGGGATTGGGAATGCTTTTGTCCAATTTGCGGTTTTACAGATATTGCCGGAGAGAACGAACCTTTTATAAAAGAGATCCGCATACCGGTCTGCAAATTTATGTGCTAAAGGAGCTGCCTTCGCCGTTTTTGGCTGGAAAGCGGATTTATGTAGATGCCAGGATGGTTCGGGATGAAAAGAAGCTTTCCTATATGGTTCTGCATGAATATTGTCATTACCGGAATGGGGATCTGTTATGGGCGTTGTTGAGAAATCTTTGTCTGGTGTTGTATTTTTATAATCCATTTGTATGGGTTGCGGTCAGGTACATGAAGCAGGATTGTGAGCTTGCCTGTGATGAAGCGGTACTGCAAATGCTGCAGGAGGAGGCACAGCGTAAGGAGTATGGCTATACACTGCTTGCGCTGGCGGGAAAACAAAATCACAAGGCAGTGGACCTTACCATTACCACGTCCATGAGTGGCGGCGCGAAGCGGCTGAAGGAAAGAATCGGAATGATTTCCAGTCAGAAAAAGATCAGTGGAATAGTGTCAGTATTGGTTCTATTCATTTTGCTCTGTCTGGCCGGATGTACGTTTACGGACAGAAAAACAGTATCGCAGAATATTTCGGAAGTAAAAAGTGTTCCGGATGACAGGCAGGGCGATAGCATGAATGAGGTGATACCGGGAGCTCTAAACTCAGAGGAGGAAAACCGGGAAAAAGAGGATGAAAAGCTGAAGGTACAGAATGGAGATGGCAGCGATCAGGTGGATTCTACATATAATGTGGTGAAATGGGCAGATGGATATTTTTATTTCCCGGACGCAGAAGGATTGAAGCGGGTTTCAGAAGAGACTGCCAAGGTAGAGAAACTGGCAGAAGGAAATGTGAAGCTTGGGAATTTTGATGGAGATTTCCTGTATTATATTCGATATCCGGTCGAAAAGGAGAGTCTTACAGGATTGATACGGATGTCGATTGAAAATTTGCAGGAAGAACAGCTTGCAGCATGGTCCGAAGAATTGTGGACATGTCGTAATATTTATGCCTGTGAAGAGAAAATTTATATTGAGCTTGCAGATTCCTGTGAAGAATATACGCAAAATGGGGACCATGTCGGAAAAGTACCGGAAGATCAGCAGTTGGTATATCAGATATTAGAAAGGTGCGGTTATTCGAAAGAGGATGTCGCAATGCTTCCTGTTGGGTATACCAATGCAATGTTCCAATATCATAAGCTGGTATGCCGGGATCCGGCACAGAACCGGATTTTTATTTACGATACGGATACGGGAAACCGGGTTAAAGAAATTACAGATACACAAAGTGATGTGCTGTTAAGTAACTGGGGAGTGGTATATAAGGATCTGGCAGAAAATATTTATTTGCAGAGCTGGAACGGAGAGACTGCAGAATTACTTTATGAAGCCGGGGCACATGATCAGGAAAGTGTAAATTATGGAACCTATGATGAGGAATTTCTTTATGGTTTTGTGGAAGAGGAAACGCAGTGTACGTTAATTAAACTTTCATGGGAAGGAGGATATGAGAGAAGTAAGACTTTTACCGGCGTGGAAAAGGCAGTGCAGTTGGGATTCAGTGTGAATCATGGAGTTGCAGGTTATTGGCAAAACGGACAGGTGATTTTTGAAAAGGTATGAAAGAGGAAACGGTGACTTTTTCATTTATTTATTGTATAATGAGCCACAGAGAAAAAGGGACAATCGAAAGGGAGGTAGCTATGGTCACACGGACTTCAAAGATTTTAATGGTAGTTGCAACTGTATTCGCATTTTTAGGAGTTGCTTTGGAAATCCTGCTTCATAGTAATCAGGAAAATTTTTTCACACTGTTTAGCGCAGGAATCCAGTTGGATGAACCGGTGGTTCATACCGTGAATCTCTGGTCAACGATTCTGATTTTCCTTCTTTATCTGGTAAGCTGCATCGTTTTGATGTGCGCTTCCAAAAGAACCGGCTTTGTCATGAGCATTGTGGCGTTGGTTTTAAATCTGTTGGTTAATGCGGGAGCGAGAGTCGGTGCGATTGTCATGAACCGCTATATGGGAATGAAAGGCGTAAAGTATCTTACGGGAATCACCATACTGGATTCGCTGCATGGCTATGTGGTGGCCCCGATGCTGCTGCTTGCCATCGTATTTTTAGGAATTACGATCGGTACGCTGTCACAGAACCGGAAAGAGGAAGAACCCGTAAGAAATAGTTACGATTCGTTTACAGGAATATAGATTGGAGCAGGAAGAAACAGCAATGGAAATAACAGCAAAAGAACTTATGGAAATGAACCCGGAGGAACTTCTGATTATCGACATCCGGAATGAGTATGACCGGAACTATGGACTGATTCCGGGATCCATCTGGGCCGATGCGCAGGAGCTTGTATCGAACCCGCCGGAGGATAAGTCAAAGAAGATCATTCTGTATTGTGCCCGGGGAATTATCAGTTTGGATCTGGCACAGGCTTTGTGCGATCAGGGCTACGAAGCTTACAGTCTGCAGGAAGGGTATCTGGGGTGGCTGCGCTATGACATGCAGAACCAGCAGGAGGACGAGCTTTGCCGGAAAGTGGAACACAGTCTGCAAAAGAAGTTCCGTACTTCCCTGATGAGTCCGTTTATCAAGGCATTAAAGGATTATGAGCTGGTTAAGGATGGTGACAGGGTGGCGGTCTGTATGTCCGGTGGCAAGGATTCCATGCTGATGGCAAAGCTGTTTCAGGAATTGAAGAAATACAGCAAGGTGGATTTTGAAGTCAAGTATCTGGTCATGGATCCGGGCTATAATAAGGAAAACCGTCAGGTAATTGAGGACAATGCCAGAGCGCTTCAGATCCCGATTACGATTTTTGAAAGTGACATTTTTGATTCGGTATATACCGTGGAGAAGTCCCCCTGTTATCTGTGTGCGAGAATGCGCCGCGGAAATCTTTATGCGTTTGCAAGGGAACTGGGATGCAACAAAATCGCACTGGGACATCATTATGACGATGTGATTGAAACGATCTTAATGGGAATGCTGTATGGTGCCCAGATCCAGTCGATGATGCCGAAGCTCCACAGCACGAACTTTGAGGGAATGGAGCTGATCCGTCCACTGTATTATATCCGCGAGGATGATATCAAGGCATGGCGTGATTATAACGGACTTCATTTTATCCAGTGTGCCTGCAAGTTTACGGATACCTGTACGACCTGCAACAACGGGCAGAATCACTCCAAGCGTCAGGAAACGAAGGAGCTGATCCGCAAATTAAAGGAAAACAATCCGGATGTAGAGAAGTGTATTTTCCGAAGTGTGGAAAATGTGCATATTGATACCGTCATTGCTTATAAGGAAAAAGGAGTGCGGCATCATTTCTTAGATACTTATGACGAAAGATAGGATAGATCAGACAATAAAGTTGTTTGGGAGCCTGCTTCAAAGACAAATGAAGTTTAAAGTGTAAGTATGCTATCAAAAATACAATTTGGTTAACAAAAACAGAGGAAATTCCGTTGAATAAGAAGACTTTAAAGGAAGAAAAATACGAGCATATTACCCATCCGTTTCCACCATTATATGATGCCGATTCAAAGATCCTGATTCTGGGGAGTCTTCCATCGGTCAAATCCAGAGAGCAGATGTTCTTTTACGGGCATCCGCAGAACCGGTTCTGGAAGGTGATCAGTGCAGTGCTTCATGAGAGCGTACCAACCACGATTGAAGAAAAGAAAACACTGCTGTCAGTTCATCATGTTGCTTTGTGGGATACGATTTACAGCTGCGACATTATCGGATCGAGTGACAGCAGCATTAAGAATGTGGTGCCGACCGACCTTCGTGCGGTGGTGGAACAGTCGAAAATTCAGCATATTTACTGTAATGGCAGGACGTCGGGAAAGTATTTTGAAAAATATCAGCAGAAAACACTGGGAATGACGGCGGAGGTGCTGCCTTCCACAAGCCCAGCCAATGCAGCATTCGGACTGGAAAAGCTGATTGCAATCTGGTCGGAAGCATTGCAGGATTATTGATAGAGACGTGGTGACGGCAAAAACAGCAATAAGAGATATAAGAGGGTTCGAATATGTGAATATATAAGAGAGCTTGAATATAGCATGGAAAGAGGTGTTCCTATGGTACAGATTGATTTAATTACCGGATTCTTAGGATCCGGCAAAACAACATTCATCAAAGCATATGCGCAGTACCTGATGAAACAGGGACTGAAGATCGGAATTCTGGAGAATGATTTCGGCGCAGTCAATGTGGATATGCTTCTTTTGCAGGAATTATTAGGAGACCAGTGTGATCTGGAAATGGTTTCCGGCGGGTGTGACAGCGACTGCCACAGAAGACGGTTTAAAACGAAGCTGATTGCGATGGGCATGTCCGGGTATGACCGGGTGCTGGTAGAGCCGTCCGGAATTTATGATGTAGATGAATTTTTCGATGCACTTCACGAAGAACCGCTCGATCAGTGGTACGAGGTAAAGAATGTGATTGCCATTGTCGATGCCAAGCTGGAAAAGAGGCTGTCAGAGGAGGCAGACTTCATTCTGGCATCGGAGGCAGCAAGTGCAGGAAAAATCGTGTTAAGTCATGCGGATCTGGCAACGAAGGAGCAGATCGAAGGAACGATCCGGCATTTGCAGCAGGCGATGGAGAACATCCAGTGCAGCCGGAAGCTCACAGAAGATGAGATCATAGCCGGTAATATGGAGGCTCTGACGGATGTGCAGTTACAGGAATTGTCCGGATGCGGATATGTTTCTTCCAGCTATCGCAAGATGGATCTGGAAAATCATCTGGGATTCGATTCCCTGTATTTTATGAATGCGCCGGTTACGAAAGAGACGCTTCCCGATAAGGTAAAGCAGATCTTGCAGAATCCGGAGTGTGGAAAGATCTTCCGCGTGAAGGGATTTTTGAAGGATGAGACAGGTGCCTGGTATCAGCTCAATGCGTCAAAGGATGCATTCGACTTCCAGCCGATCCCGACCGGACAGGAAGTGATTATTGCGATCGGGGAGAACCTGAATGAAGGAGAGATTAAGAAAATTCTGTTTGATGGCGTTGATGTGAAGAGTTACTGAGCATTTACCTATGTGGTTACTTTGTCATATCAAATTGCGATTTTGTATGAAAGTGATTTTGACTTTGAAATAGGGCTACCGCAATCCCACTGGCTTTAGACGGTTGGTTAAGTTAGCCTAAAGTGGTGGCTTGTGCTATACTTGCGTTATGGGAACATGGAAATCAAAAAACAGACACAAGTTACTTTTGGGACGGACGGATATTTTGCCTGAAGTGTAGGAAATGTTTCAGAAGAAATGCTAAGAAAATATATAGAAAATCAAGGGTAGGAAGGTGGCGGCAGTGGGTGTTAAAAGCATATAAATACAGGATATATCCTAATAGCGAACAAAGAATTCAGATTGCAAAAACATTTGGCTGTTGCCGTTTTGTTTACAATCAGACATTGGTATATCGGAAGGGAATATACGAGAAAGAGAAAAAGTCAGTTAGTAAAACGGATTGTAATAATTACTGTAACAGAGAATTAAAGAAAGACTATGAATGGTTAAAAGAAGTAGATAAATTTGCCCTGACCAACGCAATCTATAACATGGATACTGCATATCAAAAGTTCTTTAAGGAACATGCAGGATTTCCAAAATTCAAGAGCAAACATGATAACCATAAATCATATACAACAAATTATACAAATGGAAATATAACAGTAAATCATGAGCAGGGTAAGATAAAACTGCCTAAATTGAAAGAGGTAAAAGCAAGGCTGCATAGGAATTATAGTGGACAGATTAAGTCAGCGACCGTTTCGCAGATGCCCAGTGGAAAATATTATGTGTCCATACTTGTGGAAACTGAGCATAAGGAGCTGGTCCATACAACTGGTAGTATAGGAATAGACTTGGGAATTAAAGATTTATGTATTACTTCCGATGGGAAGATATATGAGAATCAAAAAAATATAAGGAAATATGAGAAACAGCTTGTAAAGCTGCAAAGGCAACTGTCACATAAAGAAAAGAGAAGTAAAAATTATTATAAAACAAAGAAAAAGATAGCACTATGTCATGAGAAAATAAGGAATACCAGAAAAGATTATCTGCATAAAGTTTCCCATGAGATGATCAGCGAAAACCAAGTGATAGTTTCAGAAAATCTGCAGATAAAAAACATGGTAAAAAATCACTATCTGGCAAAAGCCATAAGTGATGTATCATGGTATGAGCTGACAAGACAGTTAGAGTATAAGTCAAAATGGAATGGCAGGAAATACATCAAAATAGATACATTTTATGCCAGCAGTCAAATATGTTCTGCTTGTGGGTATCAGAATTCGGACACAAAAGATTTGTCGGTGAGGACATGGATATGTCCGAAATGTGGAGCGGAACATGACAGGGATATCAATGCTGCAAAAAATATACTGGCAGAAGGACTAAGGCAAATAGCATAAGAAAAAATAATAAATAGGGCAGGGACTGCCCGAATTAACGCCTGTGGAGATAGTAGGTTACGAGGTCGATTGAAGCAGGAAGCCCATTGGCTTAAGACAATGGGTAGTTCACTTGTGACAAATGTACAAAGATAGAAAAGAATATTTGAGTATTTTGTGAATTGTGTCATGGGATGCTCTGTGATAGGATGAAAGTGGAAACCAAAAATACAAAACTGGTTTCCACTTTTTTCAAATTCATGGAAACCCAAATTGGAAAACGAGTTTCCACAAAAAAGAAAAGGAAGAGTCAGGAAAGAGAATCTATTAAGAAAGATAATCTATAAGAAAGAGAATTTACAGGAAAGCGAAATAATAAAAAGCAGATTTATAAGAAAACGAAATTCAGAAGGAGAGACCAATGGTTACGGAAATACAGGAAAAGATCCTGAATGCGGCAATTGAAGAGTTTGCACAGCGGGGCTTGAAATTCACCATGAATGATGTGGCGAAGAACCTTGGTATGAGCAAGAAGACAATTTATACGATCTATGAAAGCAAGGAAGAGATGCTGCTTGCACTGGCAGACTACTGTTTTCAGGATATTAAGAAAAGTGAAAAGGCCATTTTGCAGGACGAAACCATGGATGTTTTAACGAAGATAGAGAAGATCATGGTCGTTCTGCCGGAGAAATATCAGAATATCGGATTGAGTAATCTTTACCAGTTGAAGGAAAAATATCCGCATGTCTATCAGAGAACGGCGAAGTATCTGGAAACGGACTGGGATGCCACCATTTCACTGCTGGAGCAGGGAATGCAGGAGGGAAAGATCCGGAAGATTTCCATACCGGTTTTAAAGACGATGCTGGAAAGCACGATTCAACAGTTTTTTGCAAGTGATGTGCTGATCCGGAATGGAATCTCCTACGAGGATGCCCTGCAGGAGATGATTCGAATCTTGATTGGCGGAATCCGTGAGGAAAATGATGATGTACCGTTTAGTGCGTCTGGAAGGAACAACGATGTACCGGCAGAGAGGCCTGCTATGAAAGACAATGCAGATGAATAAGGGAGGAGAAAGATGGATGGAAGAAAAGCAGAAGCGAATTTACTGGAACCGGAGTTGGCAGTTTTTAAAAGGCTTTGAGGAGTCATACCTTGGACTGCAGGCAATTGGGAAAGTTCAGGAAGTGGAGCAGGCAGAGCTTCCGCATACGGTGCAGGAAGTGCCGCTGCATTATTTTGATGAAAGTCTGTATCAGGGGATTTTCACTTACCGGAAGGTGTTCCGGCCGGATGCGGACTGGCAGGGAAAGCGGGTACTGCTTACGATTGAGGCAGCAGGGCACAGTGCATGGGTATACTTAAACGGAGAACTTCTGAACGAGCATCATTGCGGTTATACAGCATTTCAGACCGATCTTTCACCGGCACTTATTTATGGGGAAGAAAATGTGCTGGTGGTGAAGGTGGACAGCACAGAGAGCCAGAATATTCCTCCCTTTGGAAAAGTGATTGATTATATGACCTTTGGCGGTCTTTACCGGGAAGTATATCTGGAAGTGAAGGAACAGGATTTCATTGCCGATGTGTATGCCATGACGATTCCGGCAGTGCTATCATCCGATATGGATAATGAGAAACAATCTGCAGAAAATGATAGGGATGTTCCATATAAGAAGTGGACGCTCCAAAGTGAAATCACCTTACAGCTTCATGGAGAAAAAATCACCCTGAATGCGAAAAATCTGCCTGATTTTCAGGAAAAGCTGTCAAAAAAGGGACTGACGATCCGGCAGACACTTCTGTGGACAAAGGAGGAAGAGGCTTCTTCCAGTGTTTATTTATTCGATCGGAATGTGCTGGAGCACACCTTTGAGGAGATCAACGTGTGGGATGTGGAGCATCCATTCCTGTATACACTGCGTACGGAGCTGTACCGGGACGGGGAGTGCTTAGATGCGGTGGAAACGCGGATCGGGTTCCGGAAAGCGCATTTTCGCAGGGATGGCTTTTATCTGAATGGAAAGAAGCTGAAACTCCGGGGACTGAACCGGCACCAGAGCTATCCTTATGTGGGATATGCGATGCCGGAATCCATGCAGAAATGGGATGCAGATATTTTAAAAAACGAACTGAAGTTGAATGCGGTGCGTACCTCGCATTATCCGCAGTCGCATCATTTTCTTGACCGGTGCGATGAACTGGGGCTTCTGGTGTTCACGGAGATTCCGGGGTGGCAGTACATCGGTGGTCCGGAATGGCAGGATCAGGCCGTGCGGAACACAGAAGACATGGTGGTGCAGTACCGGAATCATCCGTCAATTATTTTGTGGGGCGTGCGCATTAACGAATCCGAGGATGACGATGTGTTTTATCAAAGGACGAATGAGGCAGCACACCGGCTGGATCCGATGCGGCAGACCAGTGGAGTGCGTTACCTGCAAAAAAGTTCCCTGCTTGAGGATGTGTATGCGTTCAACGATTTTTCCCATGAGGGGAACAACCGGGGATGCCGGAAGAATAAGGACGTGACACCGGATACTTCGAAAGGGTATCTGATCAGTGAGTACAACGGACATATGTTTCCGACGAAAGCCTTTGACTGCGAACAGCACCGGGTAGAGCATCTCTTGCGCCATGCGAATGTCCTGGATGCTTATTATGGGGAAGAGGAGATTGCCGGGGGCTTTGGCTGGTGCATGTTTGATTATAATACCCATAAGGACTTTGGGAGCGGTGACCGGGTCTGCTATCATGGTGTGCTTGACCTGTTCCGGAATCCGAAGCTGGCAGCAGCGCTCTATGCAAGCCAGGGGGAAGAAGATGTGCTGGAAATTACTTCTTCCATGGATATCGGGGAGTATCCGGCGTGCCTCATCCGGGATGTCTATGCCGTGACAAATGCAGACAGCGTGAAGCTATATAAGAATGACCGGTTTGTAAAGGAGTTTAAGGCAATGGATTCCCCTTATACCAACCTGCCGCATGGACCGATTGCCATCGATGATTTTATCGGCGGGCTTTTGCAGAATGGAGAAAACTTTTCGAAGGGAAAAGCGAAGGATGTGAAGAAGGTGCTGCAGTCCGTGAGTGAGAACGGACTGAACCATCTGCCGGCTGGAACTATCTTTCTTGCGGCAAAATGCATGCTGCTGCGCGGAATGAAAATGGCAGATGCGGTTGAACTTTATAATAAATATATTGGCAACTGGGGTGGAACGGCAACGGAATACCGGTTTGAAGCGGTCCGTGACGGTAAGGTCGTGAAAACCGTAAAGAAACGCCCCGTGAATAAGCCGCAGTTACTGGTAGACTGTTCCCATACGATTCTTACAGAAAAATCGACGTATGATGTGGCAGCGATCCGGCTGCGGGCAGTCAGTGAGGAAGGAAGTACGTTAAGCTATTGTAATGAACCCCTGACCCTGTCAGTAAAGGGGCCGCTTTCGATCATCGGGCCGTCGACGATCAGCTTACAGGGCGGCATGGGCGGCACGTATGTGCGTACCTGCGGGACGGCAGGCAGTGCAGAGCTTACCATAACAGGAAGTCTTTTCGGAGAACATACGGCAAAGTTTGAGGTCGTTTGTGCCGGACAGATGGATGCTGAGAGTTGAAGAATAACAGGCTGTCGGAAAACAGTTGTACAGGAAGCATTTGCAGGCTGGCTGTTTGTGAATTGGATGGAAGAATTTTCAACATGAAAAGGAGATAGAGGCATGAAGCTGAATGGGAAGGAAAAATTTTCGTATGGATTGGGTGCAGTAGGCAAGGATATGGTATATATGCTTTCTGCAAGTTATGTACTTTATTATTATCAGGATATTCTGGGAGTGAGTGCGGTTGCGATGGGCGTAATCCTGCTTGTTGCGAGGATCTTTGATGCGTTCAATGATCCGTTTATGGGTGTCATCGTGGAAAAGACGAAAACCCGTTGGGGAAAGTTCCGTCCGTGGCTGATGATCGGAACACTTTTAAATGCAGTGATTCTGTTTTTGATGTTTGCAGCGCCGCCCGCGTTGTCCGGCAGCGGACTTGTGGCCTATGCAGCGGTATTTTATATCCTCTGGGGTGTCACCTATACCATGATGGATATTCCGTTCTGGTCCATGATTCCGGCCTTTACCGAAAGCGGTAAGGAAAGAGAGAATCTGACGACACTGGCAAGATCCTGTGCCGGTGTGGGATCCGCACTGATTACCGTCATTACCATGATTGCTGTACCGGCTCTTGGGAAGCTTTTCTTAGGAAATACGGAGGCAGCAAGAGAAGTGGAACGGTGCGGTTTCCAGTGGTTTGCATTGATTATTGCGGTATTGTTTGTCATTATGATCGGCATTACCTGCCTGAATATTAAGGAAAAGTCCACCGTGGATCTGAATGCTCCTTCGGTAAAGCAGATGTTCCGGGCACTTGTATCCAATGATCAGGCGATGACGGTGGTAATTACGATTGTGCTTATTAACTGTTCCCTTTACATTACCTCGAATCTGCTGATTTATTTCTTTAAATATGATATCGGAGGAACGAACTGGAATGACAGCTATGTGCTGTTCAATACCTTTGGCGGTGCAATCCAGATACTTTCCATGATGATTTTTTATCCCCTGCTGCGCAAAGCAATCAGCGCACTTAAGGTCTTTTACGTCAGTGCAGTCATGGCAGTCGGAGGATATCTGGTACTGCTTGCCATGATGTTTATGGGACTTACCAATGTATATTTCCTGCTGATTCCGGGCTTCTTCGTGTTCGCAGCGTTCGGAATGCTGACCGTATTAACGACGGTTTTTCTTGCCAATACCGTGGATTACGGAGAACTGAAGAACTATCGCCGGGATGAGAGCGTCACCTTTTCCATGCAGACCTTCGTGGTAAAGCTGGCAAGCGGTGTGGCTGCCATGATTGCGGCACTGGCGTTGAATTTCAGTAACATTCAGCAGGATACCGCTGCGGATGTGGCGCAACTCGCAGCAGAGAACAGCTATGGCCCATCGCTTGTGATTCTCCGCATGACCATGACGATTCTGCCGGTTATCGGACTCCTTGCCGCTACCTGGATTTTTGCGAAAAAGTATATTTTGACGGATGAAAAGCTAACCGAGATTAACCATACCTTACAGGAAAGACGAAAGGAAGCGGTACAATGATTTATGCGGAAAATGGAAATTTCCTGTTGGAGACAGCACATACGACCTATGCATTCTGTGTGGATCCTGCAGGGAATTTGCAGCATCTTTATTATGGCGAAAAATTAAGCTTGGGTGTTTCCTGGCAGAAGGCATTGGAGGCGCTGAAAATGCGCATCTTCAATCCCAATGGGTGCAGCATTATTCAGGATCCGATGCACCCGGCAGTATCGCTGGATGATGTGTGTCTGGAGGTGTCCGGGCGTGGAAAGGGGGATATGGCGCAGCCCTTTGTGGAGCTTACCTATCCCGATGGCAGCCGGACGAGCGACTTCCGGTTTCAGAATTTTAAAATCATGGAAAAGCAGGATCCGGAAGGATTTCCGGGTGCCTATGATGAAACGGGAAACGCCCAGTCACTTGTTCTTCATATGGAGGACCGGAATGGGGCAGTCCGGTTATCGCTTGTTTACAGTGTGCTGGAGGACTGCGACTGCATTACCCGGTTTGCGGTTGTGAAAAATGAGGGAAGCACACCAGTGACTCTGGAGCGTCTGATGAGTACCCAGCTTGATCTGCGTACGCGGGGCAGACAGAAGATTTTAAGCTTTCACGGAGAATGGGCGCGGGAAATGCAGCCCTGCGAAACGCTCCTGCAATCCGGCAGCTTCCAGATCGAATCCACAACCGGATTTTCCTCCAATAAAGCCAATCCCTTTTTCATCTGCGGAGAGGCAGACACACGGGAGGACTACGGGGCCTGCTATGGCTTTAACCTGATCTATTCCGGAAATCACCGGGAAACGATCGAATGCAATGCGCATGGCAGGGTGCGGATTTTACAGGGAATGCATCCGGATTTCTTTCAAAAGTCATTGGATGAGGGAGAAAGCTTTGTTTCACCGGAGGCAGTGTTTACTTTTTCTAAAGAAGGCTATGGTGGGATCAGCCGGAACATGCACCGCTTTGTAAGGGAGCATATTGTGCGTGGAACGTGGAAGAAGAAGGAGCGGCCGATTCTGATTAATTCTTGGGAAGCCATGTATTTTGATGTAAAAGAGCGGAAGCTTTTAAAGCTTGCCCGGCAGGCGGCAGAGGTTGGAATCGAGCTTTTTGTGCTGGATGACGGATGGTTTGGCGAACGCGAAAATGACCAGAAGGCCTTAGGGGACTGGCAGGATAATTTAGAAAAGCTCCCGGACGGACTTAGCGGGTTATCTGCCAAAATTCATGCAATGGGACTGAAATTCGGAATCTGGGTGGAGCCGGAAATGATCAGTGAGAATTCGAAGCTCTACAGGGAGCATCCGGAGTATGCAGTACGAATTCCAGGGAAGGCAGCATCCGTCGGGCGGAACCAGATGCTTTTAGACCTGACGCAGACTAAGGTGCAGGACCGGATTATCGCGGATATGAGCGATGTTTTCCGAAGGGGACAGGTGGATTACGTGAAATGGGATATGAACCGCCACATGTCCGATTATTACAGCCCGGCGCTTCCAAAGGAGGAGCAGGGAGAGTTTGCACACCGTTATCTGTTGGGGTTGTACCGGGTATTGGGAGAACTGACGAGCCGCTTCCCGGATGTTTTGTTTGAAGGCTGTGCCTCCGGGGGAAACCGGTTTGACTTAGGGATGCTGTGCTACATGCCGCAGCTCTGGGTGAGTGACTGTACGGATGCCATTGCACGGGCGAAAATCCAGAATGGCTGCAGCTTTGGGTATCCCCAGTCCGTTATGGGTGCACATGTGTCCTCCTGTCCGAATCACCAGACCCTGCGGGTAACGCCGCTATACAGCCGTTTCGCGGTTGCGTGTGGAGGAATCCTCGGATATGAGTGCAATCTTTGTGACCTGCCGAAAGAGGAGCTTAAGAAGATCAGGGAAGAGGTTTCCTTTTATAAAAAGTGGCGCAGGGTATTGCAGTTTGGTGAATTCTATCGTCTGCATGGTCTTTCACAGGAAGGAGAGCGGGACACCGATGTCATCCGGTGGAACTTTGTAGCACAGGATCGGGAAAAGGCAGTTGGAATTCTGCTGAATGGGCTGGTTCATGCGAATGACACGCACCGGTTTTTTAAAACGAAGGGACTTGACGATACGAAGCAGTATCACTTTTACCATATTCCGCAGAAGGTGGAGCTTACCCGAATGGGGGATCTTATCAATACCGCCTCTCCTGTGCACATCCGGCCGAACTCTGTGGTTCATCAGGTCGTGACACATCTCATAACAATGGAGGGCGAGACGGAAGAGTTTCATGTGCCGGGCGATCTGCTCAATAAGGCAGGAGTAGTGCTTTCTCCGAACTTTGGTGGCACCGGCTTTGAAACCGGAACCGCACTTTTCCAGGATTTCGATGCAAGGCTCTACTTAATGGAAGCGGAATGAATAAAATCATGAATTCCTTCCCATACTAAAAGATGTCTAGGAACATATTAGTAGGAAAGGAAGTAGAATCATGATTTTAAAGGAAAAAGAACGGGCAGCACTTGAGGATTTACAGACACAGGAAAAAAGCTGTGTGGAGAAGTATGAAAAGTATGCAAATCAGGCGAAGGATCCGGAGTTGAAGTCTCTGTTCCAGACACTTCAGAAGGAGGAGCAGAAGCACTACGATTCTCTCGGACAGGTGCTTGCAGGAACGGTTCCGGAATGTAACTGCAACGACAGCGCAGGACGTGATTATAAGCCCAAGGCCACCTATAATGACATGACGAATCCGGAGGATAAGCAGAATGATGCATTCCTTGCAACCGACTGTATCGGTACGGAAAAGCTGGTTTCCGGAGAATACAATACGGATGTCTTTGTATTTGGAGAAAGCGGTGTCCGCAAGCTTCTGGCCGATATTCAGATTGAAGAACAGAATCATGCCGAGATGCTTTATAAGTACAAGATGGCAAACGGAATGAAGTAAAGGACAGAGACCATTGATAATCCGGATGCATGGAAATAAAGGCCGGAACGGAAGGAAGGATTCACAGGAAACAGCAGACTGTGGGTCCTTTTTTAATTGGATTCAAAATAGAATCTTACAATTATAAAGTGTTTTTTTTATATACTTTCCCGTATTGGATAAGTACATTGAAATAAATGGACAGAGATTATGCATGTTTGAAAAGAAGGAGGAGAAACCAATGTTATCATCAGCTTTATTAAACAGAACAAGCTTTGGCTTTTCAGCAGAGAATCCGATGGGGGAACGAAATGGAGGAAGCAGGGGCAAGGATTGTGAAAAGTTAAGACCCTGTATTCAGATCAAGCCGCAGGAAGAAGTCGTGTTGTGTGACACGGACGGTCCCGGAATGCTGACGCATTTATGGTTTACCGGTTATGTGGGACATTCATTTATTCTCCGAATCTATTGGGACGGTATGGAGGATCCGTCTGTGGAGGCTCCGGTTTCCGCATTTTTTGGATGCGCATATGATGAGAATTTTGCAGACCGGGATGGAAATTACCCGGTGCTGAATTCCAGCTGTATTCTGGTGGCACCCGGCAGAGGATACAATTGTTACTGGGAGATGCCATTCCGGAAGCATTGTAAGGTGACGATGGAAAATCGTGGCAGTAAGGAAGAAACACTTTATTATATGATTGAAGGATGGCATGGTGAGCTTGCAGATACGGATCTATACTTCCATGCAGCATACCGGCAGGAGCATCCGGTGCAGAAGGGACATGCTTATACGGTCATTGATGGAATTGAAGGAAAGGGTATATTTGCAGGGATCAGCTTTGCTGCAGGTATGAATGGACATAATACCTGCTGGGTAGAGGGTGAACCTAAGATGTACCTGGATGGAGATCAGTATCCGACAATTAACTACACGGGAACGGAAGATTATTTCTGTGGTTCTTATGCGTTCGGAAATGACATTTTATTACATAAGTATCAGACCTTCAGCGGACTATATGCCGGCATGTATGCAATTCTGGGTAATGACAGTCAGGAAATGTATAATGGGCAGCAGCGCTTTTTACTTTATCGTTTTCATGTTAAGGATCCGGTTTATTTTCATAAGTCGTTTCGTATGACCATGGATAATCTCGGCTGGACAGGAGCGAGATATGATGATTATACATCCGTTGCATACTGGTATATGGAAAAGCCATCCAGACTGTCTGCAGGGCTGCCGTCCGATGAAGAGATAATTATGAAGTAAACCAGGCAGAATCAACAGAGTAATAGAAGATATGAGGAGAAAACCGTGCAGAAGAATACCAGTTATAAAATAAAAATCGAGCACCCCTTTTTATTGATTCCGGTAAAAATTAAGGAAAACACTGAGCGCCTGTCTTTTTATATGGAAGAACAGAAAGTTTTAGAGTATCGTGTTTTTCCGTTGGAAGAGGGGGAAACAGTGGATTATTATGCTCCGCTTCCGACCACATCGTGGATAGGGAAAACCATTCGTCTGGAAGGAAGCTATCAGGAGGCATTTTATACCAAAATAAAGCAGGCTGACGATCCTGCGGAATCGGATCAGGTGCATCCGCTGATGCATTTTACACCGGTCAACGGCTGGATGAATGATCCCAATGGACTTGTTTTTGAGGATGGAATTTATCATCTGTTTTATCAGCACAATGCTTTCGGCACAAAGTGGGATAATATGAGCTGGGGACACGCGGTCAGTAAGGATTTATTACATTGGGAACACCGTCCTATGGCGATTCTGCCGGATGAGGATGGTACGATCTTTTCCGGAAGTGGAATTTGTAATGAAAAAGGGTTACTGGGCTTACCGAATGATGCACTTGTCTTTTTCTACACTTCGGCAGGCGGCAGCTCGGATAGTCCCTGGAGTGAAGGAGGACAGTTTACCCAGAGAATTGCCTACAGTACCGATCATGGTGCAACACTTCATAAGAAAGGAGATGTGATTGTACCGAATATGACCGAAGGCAACCGGGATCCAAAGGTATACTGGCATGAAGAGAGTAAAGGGTATATCATGTCTCTTTACTTAAAGAATCATGTCTATGCCATTCTGCGTTCTGAGGATCTTGAGCATTGGGAGCTGACACAGAAGCTTCCCTTTATTACAGCCAGAGAATGTCCGGATCTGCGCCCGGTTCCTACAGAAGAGGGAGGGGAAAAGTGGATCCTGTTTACGGCATCGGGAGAATATTTTACAGGAGATTTCGATGGCTTTCATTTCACGAATCTTTCGGAAGGGCGCATGGCTTATCAGAATGAACTGCCGTATGCCGGGCAGACCTATTCCAATCTGCCGGGGCGTGTCGTTTTGATGCACTGGATGCGCACAGAAAACCCCGGGAAATATTATACCGGGATGATGGGCATTCCGAGGGAGCTGACACTTGTAAAGGGAGAGGAAGGATACATTCTTCGCCAGTCGGTGATCCGGGAATGGAAGGAGCAACGCATTCCTGTCCGGGAAGAGAAGGAACAGAAACAGTGGGCGGAAGAGGATGTCCGGGATGCTGCACTGGAGCTGCAGGTGAACATACAGGGAGCCTCAGTCCTTTCTGTGATGATTTATGGACAGAAGATCTCCTATCAGCGTGAAGAGGGGATACTTTGTGTAAATGGTGCTGCCTGTAAAGTAACGGAGGATCTCCACGATCTTTCTATTCTTGCAGACCGGGAAATTCTGGAAGTGGCAGCAAACGACGATACCCTTCTGTATTTCTTTGAGACCGATCTGCAGGATCTGGCAGGTAAAATAAGCGTGGAGGCAGATCACAGTGTGGATAGCTGGCTGTGGAGGGTGCAGTAATCATGCAGAGGGTTGGGTCTGTTCTGCGTGCTTCTTCTGGTATTGGTTATAGATTTTTCGGATCTCCTTTTCTGACAGAACGTTGGAAAAGGAGGTCAGCACTATAGAGAGCGGAACTTGGTTGGCAAACAGTATTTTAATATTTTCAATAGTTTTTTTGGCAGCGTTTGCTGTAGCTTCTTTAACAGCCTGAGCACATTCTATTTCTACGATTTCTCTTACAATATCACTCATTTCATTTTCTCCTTTCGGCGTTTCTTTGAATAGGTGTTTCCGCGCAGAGGTATACGGAAAGCGCTGGTCATCATAGGCATCATCTTCGGTAAAGATGGTCATTAGGCGTGAAACATCGGAGCCATCTTTTACCTTCGTATTTAAAAAGACGCGTTTCCAACCATCGTTGATGATTTCTCCGGTTTCACGAATGACACTGTCCACATGGTACAAGGGGTGATTTCCTTTAAAAATATCCGATTTGGATATAAAGATGACACATACGTCGGGCACCTGTTTAAATTTTGATCCGGTATTTGTAATATTTACGGTAATACAGGAACCGTTGTACCGGACACGGCGGATATGATCATCGTCATTTTCTTTCTGGACTTCAATGTTGCAGTGTTGGTTGTCTGATGTCTTACAGAAAGAATCCAGAATCACGGAGCGTCCCTGCAGATTCTTCACGCTGTTCTGTGGGATCAGTTCCTGTACGATAAGACCGGGATCCTCCATTACGATACGCAGTACTTCCTGACAAAAATTCGGATCCTCTGCCATTTTCGAAAAAAATTCATCATCAATGGGGTTCAGGTGTTTCATCTTGTCGGCATATTTCCAACTGTTCATAGATCTCCTTTCGTATATGGCAGGGGATAGAGAATCACTAGTTAATGCAATCTCACAAAAAAGAAATATAAAAGTTGAAAACACCCTACATACGGATTCAAACATTCAGAAGAATATAAGTATCCTGAAAATCTCCTGCTTATTAAATAAGTAAAATGGAATAGTTAAAGCATAGACTTTCTATAATGAGTTTCTGGAAGATAAAGCAGCAGATGCTGTTTGGTCATATGTGAAACAAAAGAATGTAAGAAACTGTATGCTTTAATAGAATATTAGCATAAACATAATCTAAATAGCAATAGCTTTTTGAAATTTTGCAGAGAATTTTGTAGAGATTTTTTCTTCGAGAAATTTTCATATATTCCAATCTGTGTGTTGATGCGTAGAAATGAGAAT
>Ga0129312_1000437_pt1 | contig 36714 bp, 33 predicted proteins | sample O827metagenome_FD_94434 | JGI IMG/M metagenome (GOLD analysis project Ga0129312, IMG submission 94434) | Orangutan group fecal microbial communities from Wisconsin, USA - O827 metagenome | ecosystem: Host-associated > Mammals > Digestive system > Large intestine > Fecal | place: USA: Wisconsin... | reverse complement strand
TCTTTAGGATTGTCAAGGGCGTGCAGCCCTTGGCCCGTTGCGGGGTGGGTGGAGTCCAGAGGTAGGGAGGGGGGAGTCGGAACACCCCTCCCTGCCTCTGGCCCAGCGGAGCGTCCCTGCACGATTGCGGCAAGCAGAAAGTCACCCCGCGGAGCGCAATACACTTTTCTGGTTCTCTTTTGGTGTCAAAAGAGAACATTCCCGCCCTTATTTCCCCACACAGAACCGCTCGAACACCTGTTCTATGACGGCTTCCGAGGCGTTTTCGCCGGTCAGGTCGCAGAGGGCGTCCAGTGCGTCGTCCACGCAGACCGAAACGGCGTCCAGACCAAAGCCGCCTGCGGCGGCATCCAGTGCCCCGGCTACGGCGTCCCGGGCGCGGAGGGCAGCAGAAAGCTGCCGCTGCCCGGACAGGCTGGCGGCGTGGGGGTCGATGCTGCCCGTGCCCAGCAGCCGCGCCACCGCAGCGGCGATGACCTTGCGGCTCCCCTCTTCCCGGCAGCAGACCGGCAGCACCATGGCAAAATAGGGGGCGATAAGCTCCGCATCAAACCGGGTGGGCTTGTCCTCCTTGTTGACAAGGGCGATGGCGGGGCGGCCAGCACAGCGCTGTGCCAGCGCAAGGTCCTCCCGGCTGGGCGGCTCAGAGCCGTCAAAGACCGCCAAGATTAGCCCGGCCTCTTCCAGCTTTTTCCAGCTGCGGCGGATGCCCTCGGCTTCAATGGCGTCCTCGGTCTCCCGCAGACCGGCGGTATCAAAGAGGTTCAGCCGGATCTCCCCCAGCTGCACCGCCTGCTCCACCACATCGCGGGTGGTGCCCGCCACCGGGGTGACGATGGCGCGGTCGAACCCGGCCAGCAGATTGAGCAAAGTGGACTTGCCCGCGTTGGGGCGTCCCACGATGGCGCAGTCCACGCCCTCGCGCAGCACTGCACCGGCATCGTAGCTGCGGATCAGGCCGTCCAACTCCTCCCGTACTGCGCCCAGCACGGTGCGCAGATGGGCGGGGTCCAGCTCCGGGACATCCTCCTCCGGGAAGTCCACCCAAGCGGCCAGATGCGCCTGCAGGGCGGTCAGCTGGGCTTTCTGGGCGTTGATCTTTTTCGCCAATGCGCCGCCCAGCGCGGCATTTGCCAGCGCTGCCCCCTGCCGCCCGTCCGCTGCGATCAAATCCATGACCGCTTCGGCCTGTGTCAGACCCAGCTTGCCGTTCAAAAAGGCGCGGCGGGTGTACTCGCCGGGGGCGGCAGGCTGCGCGCCCGCTGCAAGACAGGCTTCCACCAGCCGCCGTGCCACCGCGCTGCCGCCATGACAGGAAAGCTCCACCACGTCCTCACCGGTGTAGCTGTGGGGTGCGCGGAAAAACAAGGCAACACCCTCGTCAAAGGCTTCTTCCCTGTCCACAAAATGTCCGAACAGCGCGGTGTAGCCCTTAGCTTCTTCCACTTTTTTTGCCGGGTTTGCCGGGTGGAACACCCGGGCAGCCACGGTATAACTCTCTGCGCCGGACAGGCGCACCACGGCAATGCCGCCTGCCCCGGGGGGCGTTGCGATGGCGGCAATGGTCGATCCCTGCATACTGCATCCTTTCCGCGCACCCATCTTGCGGGTGCGCTGCTCGTGTGCCCGCTGTGGCAGACCCGCCGCAGCGCACACTTTCTGATTTTACAGCTTATTTTACCACGTTTTTGCGCAAAAAGATACACCCGCCGTGCGGTTTTTCCACATCTTCCAAAATGTTTGTGGAAAAACAGAACGAAAATGGCGGGCAGTATCTGCGAAGTTACCCCTTCCGTCTGCTCACTGCGTTCGCAGCCACCTTCCCAAAGGGGACGGCTGAGCGCAGCGAAGCTGAGAGGGTTCAGCCCTACGCAAAAGCGCCCCGCACTTCCGGTGGAAATGCGGGGCGCTGCATGGTTTTATTGGATACGGCAGTGTTACAGCTCGATCTTGCCGAAGCTGAAATCTGCAAAGTCGTCCACGCGCTCGGTGCGCTTGGGTGCTACGGGTGCTGCGCTCTCGGCGTCGCGGGGGGCGTAGGTGCGCTCCGGCACGCCGGACGGACGGGGGCCGCGGGGTGCACCGCTGCGGTTGCCACGGTAGCCGCCGTTGCTGCGGCCGCCGTTCTCGCTGCGGCGCTCACCGCGATAACCGCCATTGCGGTTGCCGCCGGGACGGCGGCCATTCCGGTTGCCGCCACGACCACGGCGCTCGCCGTAGGTGTTCTCGGTCTGGGCATCCGGTGCGGTGGAGTAGATGACCACGCGGCGGTCACGGCCTTCGCCCTTGCTCTCGCTGCGCACACCCTCCATCTTGCTGATGGCAGAGTGGATGATGCGGCGCTCGTAGGGGTTCATGGGCTCCATGGCAAAGCTGCGGCCGGTCTTGCGCACCTTGGCGCCAATGCGCTGTGCCAGTGCAGTCAGATCGCTCTCGCGCTTGTCGCGGTAACCGGCAACGTCCAGACCCAGCTTGATGTAATCGCCCTCCAGACGGTTTGCCACAAGGCTTGCCAGATAGGACAGGCTCTCCATGGTCTCGCCACGGCGGCCGATGAGGGCACCCAGCTTCTCACCGTCCAGACGGATGATGGTGGCCTCGCCCTTCTGCACGGCGCTGAAGGTCACGTTCTCCACGCCCATCAGGGTGATGACCTCCCGCAGATAGTCCACAGCGGCCTTCACCTTGGCGTTCTCCTCGATCACGATGGGCACTTCCACCTCTTCTGCCTCCTCGGCAGCTTCGGCGGGCTGCTCGGCAGCGGGGGTCTGCTCTGCGGCGGGAGCGGCGGGCTCCTCCACAGCAGCGGGAGCCTGCTCTGCCACAGGAGCAGTCTCCTGCACGGGGGCGGCAGTCGCAACAGGCTGCTCTGCCACCGGCTCCACCGGCTTTGCGGGGGCAGCGGCGGGGGCATCCGGCAGTTCCACGCTCACGCGCACCTTGGCGGGGGTGGTCTTTAAGCCCAGAAAACCGGTCTTCTGGGGCATTTCCAGCACTTCATAGCTGACATTCAGATCGTCAGCCTGCACGCCCAGCAGGGCGCAGGCTTTGGCGCGGGCTTCGTCCACCGTCTTGCCGGTGGATTCCTGTGTACGGATCATAACCGTTTACCTCCCTTGTTACTGTTTATCCTGCTTGTCAAGCTCGCTCAGCGGCACGGTGCGCTCGTCCTTGTAGCGCTCGGCGTCCAGCTGACGGGCATACTCCAGCCGGCGCTTGTTCATCTCGCTGGCGGAAAGGTTCTTTTCCACGCTCTTGCCGGTCTTGGGGTCGGTCACCGTGATGGTGGTGTTCTTCACACCGCGCTTTTCCTGCTTGCGCTTGGCGGCGATCTCCGCTTCCACTTCCTTGCGCATCTTCTCGGGGTCGTAGAACTTGCGCATGACCTGAGTCTGTGCGGTCATGACGATGTTGGAAATGACGTAGTACAGAGAGAATGCCAGCGGGTAGGTAAAGCAGAAGAACAGGTACATCAGCGGCATCATATACATGGTCAGCTTCATGCTGCCCTGCATCTGCTGGCCGGAGGCCTTCATGCTGATATGGGTGGACAGGAACATGGTGATGACCGACAGCAGCGGCAGCACGAGATCCAGAGAAAGCCCCAGCTTCGGGATGCGGGTCAGGTCGATGCCAAAGAAGTTCATGTGCTGGCTGAACTCGGTGATGGTAGCGATCTGCTGTGCGGTAAAGCAGCCCAGCACGCCGCTGTTGCCTGCCAGCACCTCGGCGATGATGTTGGTATCGCGGGTGATGGCGGTAAAGGAGATGCCGGCGGCGGTCATCGCCTCGCCAGCGCTGGCAAGTGCAGCAGCGCTGATGTGGAAAATACGCTCCAGCGGGTTATACACCACACCGATAACACCGAACATGACAAGGAAATTCAGCAGCATGGGCACGCAGCCGGCCGTGGGCTTATAGCCAAAGTCCTGCTGCAGCTTCATCAGTTCTTCCTGCTGCTTTTCGGGCTTGTCCTTGTACTTGGTCTGGATCTCCGCGATCATGGGCTGGAACGCAGACATTTTTGCCATGCTCTTCTGCTGGCTGGTCTGCAGGGGGATCTTGACGATGTTGATGAGCAGGGTGAAGAGGATGATGTCCCAGCCGTAGTTCGGCAGCAGCTTGTAGATCCACTCCATGACATAGCCGAGAGGACCGCTCAGGATGTAAAAGAAGTTCATACCTTTGTCCATTCTGCCCCGGCTGTGGCCCGGGACGCATTATTTTTTTATCGTAGGACACGCCGCCCACAGTGCAGCGCGTCACAAGAAGCGAAAACTTTATCCCCTGTGCCGCTTTTCAAACAGCTTTGCGGGCTGAAGATTCCGGGCGGGGCTTTGCCAGCGGCCGGGCGGCGGTACGGGGTCGTAGCCCCATTTGCCCAGCGGGTTGCACCGGGCAATGCGCCATGCGCCCAGCAAAATGCCCTTGATACAGCCGTGGGTCAGGATGGCCTGCATGGTGTAGTTGCTGCAGCTGGGCGAAAACCGGCAGCTGCGGCCGATCCATGGGCTGAGGGTGTACTGGTAGATGCGGATGGGCACGCACAATGCCCTGCGGCAGAGCATTTGCAGCCGGTTCACGCGCGGGACTCCGGCTTCTGCTTGCGGGCAGGGGGCACGGTGGCGGGCGGCTTTGCGTCCGGGCGCTTGGCCTTATCCGGCAGACCGGCCTGGGCAAACAGCTTTGCCACAACGCTGCTCAGCTGCCAGCTTTTCAGTTTGGGGGTCATGCCCCGGGCCACGAAGATCAGATCGTAGCCGCCGATATTGTAATCCAGATGCTCGTCAATAGCAGCCTTCATCACGCGGCGGGCGCGGTTGCGCTGCACGGCATGGCCTATTTTTTTGGTGGCGGTCAGGCCCACCCGGGTGTTGCGGCCCCGGGTCTTGAGCACATACAATACCAGTGCCGGGTTCACATAGGACTTGCCGCGGGCGTACACACGGCCAAACTCGCTGTTGCGGCGGATCGGACGATAACGCATAACGTCGGCACCTCCTTTCGTCCGGGTGCACATGGGTGCACTCTTTAGCCAGTATATCAAAAATTTTTGCAGTTTAAAAGCCCATCCGGGCATTTTTACGAAAAAACTTTTGACGGGTAAAAAAATAAGACCGCCAATGGGATATCAGCGGTCTTTTGTGCGCATATTCATTTCTGCGCCGGATCTCACCTGCAAGGCAGAGATCAGACAGTCAGGCTCTTGCGGCCCTTTGCACGGCGAGCATTGATGACCTTACGGCCGTTCTTGGTGCTCATGCGGGTCAGAAAGCCATGAACTTCCTTGCGCTGACGCTTCTTGGGCTGAAAAGCTCTCTTCATGGTTGTATCCTCCGTAAAAACTTATCCCCGGTATGGGGTCTTGATCGGTCCCAGATTGGGGACAGGCTTGCAATTCAACAGTATATCGCATAGTATGACGTTCTGTCAAGCATTTTTTGCAGTTTTCTGCAAACTTTTTTCTGATTTTTCTGTTAAAAGCTTTTCAACTTTTTCACCATTTTGCTGTGGAAAACTTTTTTCTACCAGATATTGTGGTCTTTTGGGCGTGTTTCCACAAGGGCGCTGCGGGGGCTTATCTTATGTATTATAAATTACATTATAGTAATATAGACGCAGGGAGATTTTTGTGGTATACTAACGTGGTATCAGCAGCATTGTTGAAAACTTCGACCGATTCAATGGAGTGGATGTTTTATGGATTCTTTCAAGGACGTTTTAGAAGCGGCCCAGATGTACTGCAAGGCGCAGATGGCCGAGCCAACGTACAATCTCTATATCGATGGGTTGGAGCCCATCAGCTTTGAGGACTCCAGCCATATCACCCTGTCGGTGCGCAACGATTTTATCTGCAAGATCGTCACCGACCGGTACCTTGGCCTGCTCAAGGAGGCCTTCAAGTCCGTGCTGGGCTTTGATGTGGACATCACCCTTGTGGTGCCCAGCACCCCGCCCCACGAAGTAGTGCTGGCCCAGCAGTACGAGGCAAACCCCGCCTCCCCGCAGGGCAACTACGAGTTCACCTTTGAAAACTTCATCAAGGGGCCGTCCAACCAGTTTGCGTTTGCTGCTGCGCAGGCTGTGGCGGCAAACCCCTCCGGGGCCTATAACCCCCTGTTCATCTACGGCGGCTCCGGCCTTGGCAAGACCCATCTGCTGACCGCCATTCAGACCGAGATCAAGCGCACCCACCCCGATTTTGTCATCATGTATGTCACCTGCGAGCAGTTCACCAACGAGCTGATCGCCGCCATCCGCGCCGGCAGCACCGAGGACTTCCGCATGAAGTACCGCGTGGCAGACCTTTTGCTGGTGGACGATATCCAGTTCATCGCGGGCAAGGAGTCCACGCAGGAAGAGTTCTTCCACACCTTCAACTCCCTGCATGATGCCCACAAGCAGATCGTCATCGCCTCTGATCGCCCCGCCAAGGAGATCAAGAGCCTGGAAGAGCGTCTGCGCACCCGCTTTGAGTGGGGTCTGACCGCCGATGTGCAGCCGCCGGATTTTGAGACCCGGGTTGCCATCGTGAAGCGCAAGGCAGAGCTGCTGCATCTGGACCTGCCCGAGGACGTGGCAGAGTTCATTGCCAACCACCTGAAAAACAACATCCGCCAGCTGGAAGGCGCGGTGAAAAAGCTGAACGCCTATTATATGCTGGAGGGCATCCAGCCGGTGATCAGCGTGGCGCAGAACGCCATCAAGGATATCCTCAACGAGACCCAGCCGGTACCGGTGACCATCGAAAAGATCATTGGCGAGGTGTCCCGCACCTTCAACGTGTCCCCTGCCGACATCCGGGGCACCAAGCGCAATGCCAATGTGGCTTCCGCCCGGCGCGTTGCCATCTATATCCTGCGGGAGGTCACCGGCATGAGCATGGAGGAGATCGGGCGGGAATTCTCCGGCCGCGACCACTCCACCATCGTCTACTCCCTCAAGACCATGGAGCGGGACATGAAGAACGACCAGCATCTGCGGGAGACCGTGAGCGATATCATCAAGAACGTGAAGGCCTGAACCGGGGAAAACCGGGCAAAAGTCATACTCATTTCAGGGTGTGACCCCAAAATATGGGGAGAAAACGGAACAAAATGGGGAAAATACGCCTATATCTTGTGGCAAAAAGGCGAAGCTTTCCACACTTTCCACTTAGTTTTCAACATTCAACATCAGTTGTTCACATCGGCTGTGGAAAGAAACACCGTTCCCCACCTTTCAACATTTCCTTCACGAGCCTTCCACATCCCGGTGGAAAGCCAAAGCCCCGCATCCCGGCAAGACATTTCCGGGTTTTCAACATCTTCCCCACCCCCTACTACGGTTACTACAACAAGTTCAATATATTACTGCCTTCCGGCAGCAGCCCAAAGGGCAGAGATCAAGCCGGAAGTGTGAAAAAAGGAGAGATACTGTTTTGAACATCGTCTGCGATAAAACACTGCTCAGTGCAGCCATCGACGGCGTTTCCAAAGCTGTCACCATGCGCTCGTCCATCCCGGTGCTGGAGGGCATTCTGCTGAAGGCCGAGGGCTTTCAGCTCACCCTGACCGGCTACGATCTGGAAATGGGCATCGTGACCACCATCGAAGCCAACATCAAGGAGCCGGGCGAGATCGTGCTGAACGCAAAGCTGCTCAGCAGCATGATCAGCCGGATGCCGGCAGGTCAGATCAGCATTGTGGCTGCCGATAACGGCAAAACCACCATCCAGAGCGGCGTGGCACAGTTCGAGATCCAGTCCATGCCGGCTACCGATTTCCCGGATCTGCCCAACACCGGCGCGGAGCAGACCCTGACCATCAAGACCGGCGTGCTGCGGGATATGATCGACCGCACCCTGTATGCCGTCAGTCAGGACGAGAAAAAACCCGCCCACACCGGCGAACTGTTCGAGATCGAGCTGGACAAGCTGACCATGGTGGCGCTGGACGGCTACCGCCTTGCCATTGTGGAGCGGCCCATCACCGCCGTGAAGGATATCCGCATCATCGTGCCCAGCAAGACCATGACCGAGGTCTCCCATCTGCTGGCCAACGATGACGAGGAGGACGTGCACATCAGTGCCAACCGCCGCTATGTGGTGTTTACCACCGCAGGCTACACCATCATGAGCCGCCTGATCGAGGGTGAGTTCCTGAATTACCGCAACGTCATCCCCGCCGGAAGCCGCACCCGGGTGACCATTGACACCAAGGACTTCATCTCCACCATCGAGCGCGCTTCCCTGATTATTACAGAGCGTTTAAAAAATCCCCTCCGCATCTCCTTTACAGAGGGTAAAGTCGTGGTGCGCTGCCAGACCAATCTCGGCCGCGTGGTGGACGAGTTCAGCGCCGCCTGCGAGGGCGATGAGGTGGAGATCGGCTTCAACAACCGCTATCTGCTGGATGCGCTGCGCAACGCCCGCACCGAGCAGGTGCGCATGGAGATCAGCGGACCTTTGAGCCCGGTGAAGGTGCTGCCGGTGGAGGGCAACGACTTTTTGTATCTGGTATTGCCGGTACGGTTTAAAAACGACTAAGGAGCGCGTTTTATGCAGAAGATTCTCATTCATACCGAGTTTATCAAGCTGGATGCCCTGCTGAAATTTGCCGGACTGTGCGAGACCGGCGGCGAAGCCAAGGAACTGGTGCAGGGCGGTGCTGTGAAGGTGAACGGCGAGGTGTGCACCATGCGGGGCAAAAAGTGCCGCGCCGGGGATGTCATCGAGCTGGACGGGCAGAGCGTAGAGATCGGGCAGGGTCAGTAAATGCGTCTGCTTTCGCTGGAAGTACAGAACTATCGCAATATTTGTGCGGCACGGCTGGAGCCCGGCCGGGAGCTTACCGTCATCTGCGGCAACAACGGGCAGGGCAAGACGAACCTTTTGGAAGCTATCTGGCTGCTGACCGGCGGCAAAAGCTTCCGGGGCGGCAAGGATGCCGAGCTTGTGCGCCGAGGAGAAGCATTCGCGGTGCTGGAAGCCGACACCCAGCGGGACCGGCCGGAAGGCTGTGCGCCTGCCGAGCCTGCCCACATCCGCATGACCGTGGGCACCCCGGAGGCCGCAAAGCCCGGCCGCTATGCGGCGGTGAACGGTGCAGCGCCCAAGCGGGCGGCGGCGCTGGCGGGCAGCTTTCCGGCGGTGGTGTTCGACCCCGGTCACCTGAGCCTTGTCAAGGGGGCACCGGAGGGGCGGCGCAAATTTCTGGACGCTGCACTGTGCCAGCTGTACCCCGGGTATCTGGCAAGCTACCGCCGCTATGTGCGGGTATTGCAGCAAAAAAATGCGCTGCTGCGACACTCTGCAACCGGGCAGGAGCGCCCCTACGCGGAAAAGCGCACCCTGCTGGAAGTGCTCAACACCGAGCTTGCCGCGCAGGGCGAGGCCTTGCAGCAGCGGCGGCGGGAGTATCTGAAACTGCTGGCTCCCCGCGCCTGCGCCAACTACGCCGAGCTTTCCCACGGGGCGGAGCAGATGAGCGTCCGCTATGCCGCCCAGTTTGCGCCGGGCGGGCTTGCCGCGCTGCTGCGTCAGCGGCAGGAGGAGGAGCTACGCGCCGGGCAGAGCCTGTGCGGCATCCACCGCGAGGACTTGGAGCTGCTGCTGGACGACCAGCCCGCCCGGGTGTATGCCAGTCAGGGACAGCAGCGCAGCGTGGTGCTGAGCCTGAAAATGGCCGAAGCCGCGGCGGCGGCGCAGATCACCGGGGAGCACCCGGTACTGCTGCTGGATGATGTGCTGAGCGAGCTGGACGAGGGGCGCAAGCAGTATCTGCTCACCTGCATGAAGGAAAAGCAGACCTTTGTGACCAGCTGCGATGACACGGACTTTTTAAAGACCGACGGCGAGGTGTACCGCATGGACGGCGGGGTGCTTTGCAGGGTCTGACAGCATGAAGAAATGTTGCAAAATAACACTGCATAAAAACTGCATTTTCGTAGGCTTTATGCAAACAAAAGACACGGGAGAAAATACAGTATGTATATTCATCTGGGGCGGGACTATGTTCTGAACGACCGTGATATCATTGGCATCTTTGATCTGGAGACCACCACCACCTCCCCCCGGGGACGGGAGTTTCTGAACTACGCCCAGAAGAACGGGGCGGTGGTCAGCCTTTCGGACGAGCTGCCCCAGTGCTATGTGCTGGCAGACGGCGGGCTGGTGGATGCGGTGTATCTTTCGGAGCTGTCCAGCGCCGCCATGCGCCGCAGAGCGCAAAAGATGGTGGAGTGAAATTTGCGGAAAACGGGCGGAAGATCCACAGAAAAAAGAGGGATGGGAAAGCCCCGGAACTGCCCGGAAAGCCGCACCGTGCCAGCCGGAACGCCCTCTGCGGGCAGCGCGTGAAAACACAACAAAACGGCGAGAAAAAAGTACACCATGGTGTACCGGTTCCCGCTTTGCTATAATTTGAAAAAACAAACGCAAAAATGAACAAAAGGGAGAAAGGATATGGCAGAAGAAATCATTACCAGTACAAATGCCGATACCGTAACCGACCACGAGTATAACGCCAGCGAGATCCAGGTGCTGAAGGGTCTGGAGGCGGTGCGCAAGCGCCCGGGTATGTATATCGGCTCCACCGGTGAGCGCGGTCTGCATCATCTGGTGTACGAGATCGTGGACAACGCCATTGATGAGGCGCTGGCCGGTTACTGCGACCACATCGAGGTCAAGATCCTGAAGGACAACATCATTCAGGTCACCGATAACGGCCGCGGCATCCCCGTGGACATTCAGGCTGATACCGGTCTGCCCGCCGTCACCGTGGTGTACACCATCCTGCACGCTGGCGGCAAGTTCGGCGGCGAGAACTCCGGCTACAAGGTGGCCGGCGGTCTGCACGGCGTGGGCGCTTCGGTGGTCAACGCCTGCTCCGAGTGGCTTACCGTCAACGTGCGCCGCGACGGCAAGGAGTACGAGCAGACCTTCCGGCGCGGCGACCCGGACGGCGCACTCAAGTGCATCGGCACGGTAGCCGAGGGCGTCACCGGCACCCGGGTCACCTTCAAGCCCGACCCGGAAATGTTCAAGGACACCACTGTCTACGACTTCGACACGCTGGAAAAGCGCCTGCGGGAGGAAAGCTTCCTGAACGCCGGTGTCAAGATCACCCTGACCGATGAGCGTCAGCTGTACACCCCCGTGCTGGAGGATGGTCAGGAGGGCGACCCCTGCTACCGCTCCGAGGTCATGTGCTACGAGGGCGGCATCAAGAGCTTTGTCACCTATCTGGGCGAAAAGCGCAAGCTGGAGGTGCTGCACCCCAACGTCATCTACCTCAAGGGACAGACCGACCGCGGCGTGGCAGAGATCGCTTTGCAGTACAATTCCAGCTACAACGAGCTGCTTCTGAGCTTTGCCAATAACGTCAACACCCCGGACGGCGGCACCCATGAAGAGGGCTTCAAAGCCAGCCTGACCCGCGTGTTCAACGATTACGGCCGCAGCCACGGCCTGCTGAAGGACAAGGACGAGAACCTGTCCGGCGCAGACGTGCGCGAGGGTCTGATCTGCGTTATCTCGGTCAAGCTGCAGGAGGCCGAATTTGAAGGCCAGACCAAGGCAAAGCTGGGCAATACCGAGATCCGTACCCTCGTTTCCAACATGGTCTACTCCAAGCTGATGGAGTTCTTTGAGGAGAACCCCGGCGTGGCGAAGGCTATTTTTGAAAAAGCCACGCAGGCCGCCCGTGCCCGCGCCGCCGCCAAAAAAGCCCGCGAACTGGTGCGCCGCAAGAGCGCGCTGGAGACTAGCCGGATGCCCGGCAAGCTGGCAGACTGCCGCGAAAAAGACCCCAGCCGCACCGAAATCTTCATCGTCGAGGGCGACTCTGCAGGCGGCTCTGCCAAGATGGGACGTGACTCTGCCATTCAGGCCATTCTGCCGCTGTGGGGCAAGATGCTGAACGTGGAAAAGGCCCGCGCCGATAAAATTTACGGCAACGACAAGCTGATGCCGGTGGTGCTGGCTTTGGGCTGCGGCATCGGTGACGAGTTCGATATCTCCAAGCTGCGGTACGACAAGGTGTTCATCATGGCCGATGCGGACGTGGACGGCTCCCACATCTGCACCCTGATGCTGACCTTCTTCTTCCGCTATATGCGCCCGCTGATCGAGCAGGGTCATGTGTATGTGGCACAGCCGCCCCTGTTCAAGGTGCAGAAGGGCAACACCATCAAGTACGCCTACAACGACGCGGAAATGGCGATCCTCTCGCAGGAGATGCCCGGCGCAAAGGTGAACCGCTATAAGGGCCTTGGTGAGATGAACCCCGAGCAGCTGTGGGAGACCACCATGAACCCGGACAACCGGGTCATCGTGCAGATCACCATCGAGGATGCCGAAAAGGCTGACGAAGCCTTTACCATCCTGATGGGCGATCAGGTGGAGCCCCGCCGCCGCTTTATCGAGACCAACGCCCAGTACGCAAAGCTGGACGTGTAAGACACGGAGGAACAAATGGAAGAAGATTATGTGATGATACCGGGCAGCGGAACCAAAAAGATCATCCGCGATGTCAAAAAGGAGATCGAGACGGCCTTCCTGGATTATTCCATGTCGGTCATCGTGTCCCGCGCCCTGCCCGATGTGCGGGACGGCTTGAAACCCGTTCACCGCCGCATCCTGTACACCATGCACGAGCGCGGCAACGACCCCAGCCACGCATACCGCAAATCTGCCGATACCGTTGGTGCGGTGCTGGGCTCTTACCACCCCCACGGCGACGCATCGGTCTACGATGCCATGGTACGTCTGGCACAGGACTTCTCGCTGCGCTATCCGCTGGTGGATGGCCAGGGTAACTTTGGTTCTGTGGACGGCGACCCCCCGGCTGCTTACCGTTACACCGAGGCCCGCATGAGCCGCATGGCGGTGGAGATGCTGACCGATATCGAGAAGGACACCATCGACTGGGACCCCAACTTTGACGAGACCAAAAAGGAGCCCAGCGTGCTGCCCTGCCGCTTCCCGAACCTGCTGGTCAACGGCAGTCAGGGTATCGCGGTCGGTATGGCCACCAACATCCCGCCCCACAACCTGAGCGAGGTCATTGACGGCTGCATCGCCTATATCGATGACCCGGATATCGACCTGCCCGGCCTGATGGAGCACATCAAGGGCCCGGACTTCCCCACCGCCGGCATCATCATGGGACGCAGCGGCATCCGCGCCGCCTACGCCACCGGACGCGGCAAGATCACCCTGCGCGGCCGCGCCACCATTGAGGAGACCAAGAACGGCCGCACCCAGATCGTCATTACGGAAATTCCCTATATGGTCAACAAGGCGCGTCTCATCGAGCACATGGCAGACCTTGTCAAGGAAAAGCGCATCGAGGGCATCACCGGCCTGAACGATGAGACCAACCGCAAGGGGATGCGCATCGTGGTGGATGTCCGCAAGGACGCCAATGCACAGGTCATCCTGAACCAGCTGTACCAGTACACCCAGCTGCAGGACACCGTGGGCGTCATTATGCTGGCCATCGACCATAAGGTGCCCAAGGTGCTCACCCTGAAGCAGATGCTGCAGAAGTATGTGGAGTTTCAGGACGAGGTGGTGCGCCGCCGCACCCAGTACGACCTGAAAAAGGCCAAGGAGCGCGCCCATATTCTGGAAGGTCTGAAGAAGGCCACTGACATCGTGGACGAGCTCATCGCCACCATCCGCGCCTGCAAGGGCGGCATGGCGGAGGCCAAGGCTGCCATCATGGAGCAGTTCGGCTTTGATGACCCGCAGGCAGACGCCATCGTCAAGTTGCAGCTGGGCCGTCTGGCTGGTCTGGAAATCTTGAAGATCGAGGAAGAGCTGGCAAGCCTGCAGGCCAAGATCGAGGACTGGGAAGCCATTCTGGCGGATGACGCCCGGGTGCTTGCCATCGTCAAGGACGAGCTGCTGGAAATGAAGAAGCGCTTCGGTGACGAGCGCCGCACTGAGATCCAGTCTGTGACCGGCGAGGTGGATATCGAGGATCTGATCGCCGAGGAGCAGTGCGTCTATACCCTGACCGAGGCCGGTTATATCAAGCGTCAGCTCAAGGCCACCTATCAGGCACAGCGGCGCGGCGGACGCGGCATCTCCGGCATGACCCGCAAGGAAGAGGACATCGTGCAGGAGATGTTCGTAGGCTCCACCCACGACTATGTGCTCTTTGTCACCGACCGGGGACGCCTGTTCCGCATCAAGGGCTACACCATCGCCGAGGGCAGCCGCACCAGCAAGGGCATGAACATCGTCAACCTGCTGCAGCTGGCGGAGGGCGAAAAGGTCACCAACATGATCTGCCAGAGCAAGGACGCCGAGCAGTCGGGCGGCTATGTGACCATGGTCACAAAGCAGGGTCTGATCAAGCGCACCCCGCTGGAGCAGTACGCCAATATCCGCAAGAGCGGCCTGATCGGCATTGCCCTGAACGAGGGCGACGCCTTGGCATGGACCCGCCTGACCTCCGGCCACGATATGCTCATCGTTGCCACCCGCAACGGCCAGGCCATCCGCTTCAACGAGGAAAACGCCCGCCCGATGGGCCGTAACGGCCACGGCGTGCGCGCCATCCGTCTGGCAGAGGGCGATGAGGTCATCGGCGTGTGCATCTGCCGCGAGGGCGGCACGGTGCTGACCGTCACCGAGAACGGCAAGGGACGCCGCTCGGATATCGACACCTACCGCATCACCGCCCGCGGCGGCAAGGGCATCCGCAACTACGATGTGAGCCGCGACAAGGTAGCCGCCGTGAAGATCGTGGACGATGTGGACGATGTGCTGCTGAGCAGTCAGGAGGGCATCATCATCCGTCTGCACGCCAACGAGATCCCGCTGCAGAGCCGCTACGGCTCCGGCGTGCGGGTGATGCGTCTGGGCGAGAACGACAAGGTGATGGTGCTGGCACGCACCGACCACGACGACGAAGCACAGACCGAGAAGATCGACGCTTCTGAAGCCGATGCCGAGCCCACCGCCGAGCAGCTGGCAGAGATGGAAGCCGCCGATGCAGCTGCCGCCACCGAAGCCCCGGAGGCAGACCCCGAAGAGAAAGAATAAGAAACAGCGCAGGCTGAAAGATCCTTTCCGCTGAATCGCTGCAAAGCCCACGCAGGCCGTATGCTTGCCCGCGTGGGCTTTTTTGCAGCACCGGCACAGCGGACGAAACGGAAAGTGAGGAAGGCAGATGGCAGAGAAAAAATGCCCGGAGATCAGTGTGATCGTTCCGGTGTACAAGGTGGAAAAATACCTGAACGAGTGCATAAACTCGATCCTTGCGCAGACGTTTGCACAGTTTGAGTTGATCCTTGTGGACGATGGCTCCCCGGACGGCTGCCCTGCCCTGTGCGATGCTGCCGCTTTGCGGGACGACCGTGTGCGGGTGATCCATCAGAAGAACGGCGGTGTGGGGGCTGCGCGCAATACCGGTCTGGATGCCGCAAAGGGAAAGTGGATCACCTTTGTGGACTCGGACGATACCGTTGCGCCGCGCTATCTGGAAGCGATGTATCGAAAAGCAGTAGCAGAGCAGGCGGATGCAGCCGTCTGCGATTTTCGGCTGACGGACGAAAGCGGCAAAGACAAGCACCGTGTGGAACGCTTGATAAAAGACGAAACGCTGACCCGGCACGAAGTGCTCAGCAAGATGATGCTGGCACCGTTTCCGGGAATGTGCTGCAAGCTGTACCGCACGGAACTGATCGGCGCACATCGTTTTGGAAACAGAACGATCGGCGAGGATGCGACCTTTCAGGTCGAGGTCTTTTCGGAGGTAAATAAAGTGGTCTGCATTGCACAGGCTCTGTATGACTACCGGCAGGTCACGGAAAGCGCTATGCACAGCAAGCGCACCGTGCGGAACCTGGAAGATCAGGTGGCGGCGAACTATGCCATGTTCACCTGTGCCCGGGAGCAGGGACTGACGGACGTGCTGTGCGTATATTACTGGCTGATCGTAAAGTATTTTGTGCAGAACTGGCGTGCCATCACCCCGGCAGAGCGCAAAAGCCCGCAGGCACAAAGGGCACTGGAATGCCGCCGCACCGCATGGCAGCAGCTGAAGCAGAGCGGCGCAGTGACCCCTGCACACGTCTTTCAGGCAGCGGTGCACCGTGTCGCACCGGCGCTGTACCTCAAGTTGAAGCACTGAGGGTGCACTGAGTGGAAACCCCTCCCGTGAAAATGCGTTTGGAGCGCTCCGCAGAGCGCGACAAACGCGAAATTATAAATATTCTTTCCGCTGAATATGTGCAGAGCGCAGCGGAGCACATTTAAAATCGTTTCACCGTCAGGTTTGTCTGGACTTCCCCTTGAAACTGTGCTAAAATAAACGAAATCACAATACCCGTGGGGGAGTAGCAGGCGCTTTGCAGAGCGCAGCAAGTCAACATAATGACCGCTTTCCGGTCTGGCTTGCTTTCATTTGCGAGACTCATGTGTTTTGGTGCGTGTTTGCTGCGCCCGTGCACATGGAGTGGATTTCTCAAAAAATCACCCGGTCCCGGACGTACAATGCGCCCGGGGCCGGGTTTTGTTTTTGCTTGGAATACGGTCAACAAACAGGAGGCAGACAGAATGGAATGGAGTTTTGTGTTTTTTCTCAACAGCGTTTTGCTGGGCGTGGGGCTTGCGATGGATGCGTTTTCGGTGTCCATGGCAAACGGCCTGCATGACCCTAAGATGACGAAAAGCACCATGGTGAAGATCGCGGGCACTTTCGGTATTTTTCAGGCCGCAATGCCCATGATCGGCTGGGTGTGCGTGCATACCATCGTGGAGCTGTTCTCGTCCTTTGAAAGCCTGATCCCGTGGATCGCGCTGGCACTGCTGAGCTACATCGGCGGCAAGATGCTGCTGGACGGCATCCATGGCGAGGAAGCTGAGGAAGCGGCAGAACTCAGCGCCGGGGCACTGTTCATGCAGGGGGTTGCTACCAGCATCGACGCCCTCTCGGTGGGCTTTACCATCTCGGAATACGGCTGGCTGATGGCGCTCACCGCTGCCGTCATCATTGCGGTGGTCACCTTCTTTATCTGCATGGCGGGTCTGCGCATCGGCAAAAAGTTCGGCACACAGCTTTCCGGCAAGGCGAATATTCTGGGCGGTGTCATTCTCATCGGCATCGGGCTGGAAATTTTCATCACCGGGGTGTTCTGAATATAAAAAAGCCCGGAGCGTCTGCGGATGCTCCGGGCTTTTGCTTTGCAGTATACCCCCTCAGCTTCGCTGCGCTTTCGCAGAAAGCAGCGCTGCAAATGCCGTTTGCCGTTACGACCCCACCTGTGAAAAGGGGATTCAGAAAAGCCCGCAGGCTTTTCTGAATCCCGAATAAAAAATCCAATTCCGCTGATTATGCCCAGAGCAGCGCGGAGGGCATTCTAAATCGTTTTGTTCCCCGTGGAACAATTTTGCATTATTTCACGGTCTCCGGCTCAAAAAAGTCGGCGTATTCCTCGGTCAGCTTGCTGCCAAGGCGGCGGATGCCGCCGTACAGGTGCCGCTCCACCAGCGGCTCAAAGGCGGCAAGGTCGCACCGCTCGATGGCGTTCAGCAGGTTGCGGTGGTCGGCGATCACCTCGTCCAGCCCGCCGGTGGTCATGGTGTCCAGCATACGGAACCGGCTGTAATCGGCGTGGGCGTTCTGTAAGGTGCTCCACAGGTACATCTTGTCCATGGCGGCAAACCACGTCTCGTGCAGGCGGCAGTCCATCTCGTACAGCTTGTTGAAGTCCGGGTTCTCGGCGCGGGCCAGCGCTTCGTAGGCGTCCACCCGCGCACGGATCTGCGCCCGCTGCGCCGGGGTGGCGATGGGGGCGAAGTCCCGTAAAATGCGCCCCTCCACGGCGGTGCGTTCGTAGATCAGCTCGTCCACGATGCGCCGGTTCAGCCGGGTGACGGTGGTGCCCTTGTAGGGCACGATGCGCACCAGCCCGTTTTCCTGTAACTTTTGCAGCACCACCCGGATCAGGGAGCGCGGCGCACCGAACCGGGCGCACAGCGGGTTCTCGCTCAGCGAAGAGCCGGGACGGATGGTCAGGTCGATGATCTCCCGCTCCAGCACGGCATAAATTTCGGCATCAGTCTTGTATTGCTGTTCCATATCACTCACCTAGTTGAAATGATGTATTTGCTGCGCAAATATGATGTTGTCCTACGGACAAATGATGTTTTGCTGCTTTGCAGCAAAAATGATGTGTGTCCTGCGGACACAATGCCGGAACGATGCTGCCCGCAGGGCAGCAATTGCCGCCGCAGGCGGCTGCATCATTTCCGGCGAAGCCGGAACATCATTTGTCCCATCGGGACAACATCATATCGCCGCAAGGCGATACATCATTTAAAAAAATCCTTCCACGGTGCGGCGGCGGGCAGGGGCAGAGAAAAGGCCATGGGCTTGCCGGTGTCCGGGTGCACAAAGCGCAGACCGCAGCTTTGCAGGGCAATGCTGCCCTTCCGGCGGCTGCCGTATTTGCCGTCGCCGTACAGCGGGTGTTTGCGGCTGGCAAACTGTACCCGGATCTGATGGGTGCGCCCGGTGTGCAGGGTGATCTCGGCAAGGCTGTTTTCCCCTGCCGTGGCAAGGATGCGGTATTCCAGCACCGCTTCCCGCACCCCCTTGCGGGGACGGCTGACCGGGAACACCCGGCCCTTGCGGCTGTCCTTGAACAGGTAGTCCCGCAGCACCCCTGCGGCGGGCAGCTGCGCGTCCGGCGCACCGGCGAGGACCGCGCGGTACTGCTTGACGAACTGCGGCGCGGCGGCTTTGCCCTCGGCGCGGCCATCCTGCACGGCGTAGGCGTCCTGACTTTGGGTCACCTGACGGCTCAGGGCGGCGGCTGCCGCCGGGGTGCGGGCATAGACCATCAGCCCGGACACACTGGTGTCCAACCGGTGCACCACCCCCACAAAGGCATCGGGCGTGTTCCAGTGCGCGCGCAGCGCGGCGGGCACGCCCTCCTCGCTGGAAAGCCCGGCGGGCTTGTCCAGCACCACAAGGGCGGCGTCCTCGTATAAGATCACAGCTTGCCCTCAGTCAGCAGAGCCTTCAGCTTCAGGATGCCCGCAATGGTCTTGCCGTCCTTGATCTCGCCGCTCATGACCATCTGGTACGCCTTTTCCAGCGGCACACGGTCGGGGGTCAGAAACTCGTCCGCATCAAGGTGCATCTTGGTCTCGTGCAGACCGGTGGCGACCCATGTATAGATGACCTCGGTATCGTAGCCCACGGTGGGGTAGAACTCGCCCAGCGAGATGTAGTTGTCGGCGGTCAGGCCGCACTCCTCTTCCAGTTCCCGCTTGGCGGCTGCAAAGGGGTCCTCGCCCTTTTCCAGCTTGCCGGCGGGCAGCTCCCACAGCTGCTGCTGCATGGCATAGCGGAACTGCCGCACCATGCAGATGGTGCCGTCTGCAAAATAAGGCAGGATGCAGGCACCGCCGTGGTGATGCACCACCTCGCGGGTAGCGGTCTTGCCGTTTTCCAACAGTGCGGTGTCCTTGGTCAGGGTAATGACCCGGCCCTCGAACAGGGTCTCGCTGGAGAGAGTTTTTTCAAAGTGTACAGTATCGTTCATTTACCTTACGCCCCTTTTCCGGCGCTGCGCCGGTTTTATGCTCTCAGTTTACGGCAAAGTGCGGTTTGTTGTCAATAAAGATATGATAAATACAAGAGGAGAGGGTTCTTGCGCCCTGCGCCCTCATCCGGCGCTACGCGCCACCTTCCCCCGACCGGGGGAAGGCTTCAGCGGCGGCGGGAAGTTGCTCATTGCGCTTAATACTTTAGCGAGAGGGCTAACGGTGTGCGCCCTCTCAGTCACCTGCGGTGACAGCTCTCCCAAAGGGAGAGCCAAGTGCAATGCCGGAAGGTTTCTTATTGTACCTAACACTTTAGCGCTGAACCTTACGGCTTGGCTCCCCCTTTGGGGGAGCTGGCGCGGGAGCGCCTGAGAGGGCGTGCCCACCCCCCAAAACCGAAAATCAGCATCACTGCTTGCTTTAGCGCACTAAAGAAAGTACAAAACCGCTAAAAAATTTCTTAATTTTTGGTGCGTTTGTCGGGCGGTTTGCGTTTACTTTATTGCCGGAATCTGCTATTATAGTATACAAGCAATAGTGCCTTTTATGGGGTTCTCCGGTCCCAGCGGGCATATTGCCCCGCGCAAAAGGTACCAAATTCTGAATAATGGAGGAAGAAAAATGCCTAGAGCAAAGCAAACTATGGATGGCAATACCGCTGCCGCCCATGTAGCGTATGCCTACACGGACGTGGCTGCCATCTACCCCATTACCCCGTCTTCTCCGATGGCTGACTCTGTGGACCAGTGGTCTGCAGCCGGCCAGAAGAACATCTTCGGCAATCAGGTCAAGGTCGTTGAGATGGAGTCCGAGGCCGGCGCCGCTGGTGCTGTCCACGGCTCTCTGGGTGCAGGTGCTGTTACCACCACCTTCACCGCTTCTCAGGGCCTGCTGCTGATGATCCCCAATATGTACAAGATCGCTGCTGAGCAGCTGCCCTGCGTGTTCGATGTTTCTGCACGTACCGTTGCTACCCAGTCCCTGAACATCTTCGGTGATCACAGCGACGTTATGGCTTGCCGCCAGACCGGCTTTGCAATGCTGGTCGAGAGCAGCGTGCAGGAAGTTATGGATCTGTCCCCTGTCGCACATCTGTGCGCCATCGAGGGCAAGGTTCCCTTCCTGAACTTCTTCGATGGCTTCCGTACCTCTCACGAGTACCAGAAGATCGAGAAGTGGGACTACGCTGATCTGAAGGAAATGTGCAACATGGAGGCTGTCGAGGAGTTCCGCAAGAAGGCTCTGAACCCCGAGAACCCCAAGATGCGCGGCTCCCACGAGAACGGCGACGTGTTCTTCCAGCACCGCGAGGCCTGCAACAGCGTTTACAACGCTCTGCCGGCTGTTGTTGAGAAGTACATGGCTAAGATCAACGAGAAGCTGGGCACCAACTACGATCTGTTCAACTACTACGGCGCAGCCGATGCTGACCGTGTGATCGTGGCTATGGGCTCCATCTGCGACGTTGCTGACGAGGTCATCGACTACCTGAACGCCAAGGGCGAGAAGGTCGGTATCATCAAGGTCCGCCTGTACCGTCCCTGGGTGTCCTCCGCTCTGCTGAAGGTCCTGCCCAAGACCGCCAAGAAGGTGGCTGTGCTGGACCGCACCAAGGAGCCCGGCTCTCTGGGCGAGCCCCTGTACCTGGATGTTGCCGCTACCCTGCGTGAGGCTGGCCTGAACGATGTCGTTCTGACCGGCGGCCGCTACGGTCTGGGCAGCAAGGACACTCCCCCGTCCTCCATCTTCGCTCTGTTCAAGGAGCTGGAGAAGGATCAGCCGAAGGAGCGTTTCACTCTGGGTATCACTGATGATGTCACCTTCCTGTCCCTGCCCGAGGTCAAGCCCGCTCCCATCACCGCAGCTGCTGGCACCAAGGAGTGCAAGTTCTGGGGTCTGGGCGGCGACGGCACCGTCGGCGCAAACAAGAACTCCGTCAAGATCATTGGCGACCATACCGACAAGTATGTTCAGGCATACTTCCAGTATGACTCCAAGAAGACCGGCGGCGTGACCATCAGCCACCTGCGTTTCGGCGACAAGCCCATCCGCAGCCCCTACTACATCAACCAGGCTGACTTCGTGGCCTGCCACAACCCCGCTTACATCCACATGGGCATGAAGATGGTTCAGGATGTCAAGCCCGGCGGCGTGTTCATGATCAACTGCCAGTGGTCCGATGAGGAGCTGGGCCAGCACCTGAACGCCGAGGCAAAGAAGTATATCGCTGACAACAACATCCAGCTGTATACCATCAATGCTATCGATAAGGCTATCGAGATCGGCATGGGCAAGCGCACCAACACCATCCTGCAGTCTGCATTCTTCAAGCTGGCTGACGTCATGCCCATTGATGACGCCATCAACTTCATGAAGCAGGCCGCTCAGAAGAGCTACGGCAAGAAGGGTCAGGACGTCGTTGAGATGAACTGGAAGGCCATTGACGCAGGCGTTGACGCTATCCACAAGGTAGACGTGCCCGCATCCTGGTCCAACCCCGAGGCTGATCCCGCACCCAAGGCTCTGGCTGGCCGTCCGGAACTGGTCAAGCAGATCCGCGACGTCATGGAGCCCATTGCCCGTATGGACGGCGACAGCCTGCCTGTCTCCTCCTTCGTGGCAAATGCAAACGGCGAGTGGGAGCAGGGCGCTTCTGCATACGAGAAGCGCGGCACCGCTGTCAACGTCCCCGAGTGGGATGCTGCAAAGTGCGTTGGCTGCAACCAGTGCGCATTCGTGTGCTCTCATGCAACCATCCGTCCCTTCCTGCTGACCGCTGACGAGCTGGCAGCTGCTCCTGCCCAGACCAAGAGCCGCGATAACAAGCTGACCCCCGAGTACAAGTTTGTTATGGCTGTTTCTCCGCTGGACTGCATGGGCTGCGGCGAGTGCGTCACCGTCTGCCCCACCAAGGCTATCACCATGGTTCCTCAGGACAGCCAGGCCGATCAGCAGGCAGTCTTTGACTACTGCGTGGCCAACATCTCCAAGAAGGCTACCAAGATGGCCGATGACACCGTTATGGGCTCTCAGTTCAACCAGCCCCTGCTGGAGTTCTCTGGCTCCTGCGCAGGCTGTGCCGAGACCTCTTACGCTCGCCTGATCACTCAGCTGTTCGGCGAGAAGATGTACATCTCCAACGCTACCGGCTGCTCCTCTATCTGGGGCGGCACCGCTTCCATCTCTCCGTACACCGTCAACAAGGACAGCGGCCATGGTCCTGCATGGTGCAACTCCCTGTTCGAGGATAACGCAGAGCATGGTCTGGGCCTGTACATCGGCCAGAAGACCGTCCGCGAGAACCTGATCAAGGAGATCGCAGAGGTTGCTGGTTCCGACAAGGCTTCTGCTGAGCTGAAGGCTGCTTACGAGCAGTTCATCGCAACCAAGAACAACACCAAGGCCAACGACGAGCCCGCAAAGGCCCTGATCGCTGAGCTGGAGAAGGCTGCTGCTGCCGGCTGCGAGAAGTCTGCAGAGATCCTGAAGAGCAAGCAGTACATCGCCAAGAAGTCCGTCTGGATCTTCGGCGGCGATGGCTGGGCATACGACATCGGCTTCGGCGGTCTGGATCACGTTCTGGCTTCCGGCGAGGATGTCAACGTGATGGTCTTCGATACTGAGATGTACTCCAACACCGGTGGACAGGCTTCCAAGGCCTCCAACATCGGCGAGGTCTGCCAGTTCGCTGCTGCAGGTAAGGAGATCAGCAAGAAGAGCCTGTCCGAGATCGCAATGACCTACGGTTACATCTATGTTGCTCAGATCGCTCTGGGCGCTAACATGAATCAGGCTGTCAAGGCGATTGCCGAGGCTGAGGCTTACCCCGGCCCCTCTCTGATCATCGGCTACGCTCCCTGCGAGCTGCACGGTGTCAAGGGCGGCATGACCAACTGCCAGAACGAGATGAAGAAGGCAGTCGAGGCTGGCTACTGGAACCTGTTCACCTTCAACCCCGCCAACAAGGCACAGGGCAAGAACCCCTTCACCCTGACCTCCAAGGCTGTGGACAACGAGAAGTATCAGGCTCTGCTGGCAAACGAGACCCGTTACAGCCGTCTGACCCGCGCCTTCCCCGACCGTGCTAAGGAGCTGTTCGCTCGCAACCAGGAGGTTGCAAACGACCGCTACGAGCACCTGACCCGTCTGGTCGAGCTGTACAAGTAAGCTGTTTTTAAGCAGCGGCAGAGACACCAAATGAACCAGCGGCTCCTGCTCTTTCCCGTGTGAAGAGCGGCAGCCCCGCATCGGCGGTTACTGCGCAATGCAGCGGTGCGGAACTGCGGAATTTGCCTTTGCCGTGCCAGAACAGGCTGAACGTTTTGCCCTGTACCTGACAGAACGGTCGAAAAACCTGATTTCATTCCCCGCCTTTTGCGCAGGGGCTTGAGATACCAAAGCGCCCGCGAGGGCCCTTGAGAGCACACCCCGCGTGTGTCAGGAGCATAAGGTCTGCGTGCAGATACCTTGCTCCGCCTGCGGCATAAGACCTGCTGTGCAGGAATCTTGCCTCAGTGAAAAAACTGCATCAGTTTTTAGCGCCCCGCTCACCGCAAGGTGACCGGGGCGTATTTTTGTGCAAAAGAGAAGCGGCTGCTGTGATTTACCTTCACAACAGCCGCTTTTTATGTTTAGATAAGAAAGAATTTATTCATACCACTCTTGGGTAGGACCATAGGTGAAATCAAAAGTGTCCGATTTGTCAAGATAACAAACGGTAACTTGATAGTGTCCCTCTGTTTTTTCGGACGGAATGAGCAGATAACCGGTCACAAATTGATTTGCAGGAATCGGCATATTGTCAAAGAGGTAAGGAAGGCTGGAATTGCTTAGTTTGTTTTCAGCCAACGAAACTGGCTGATCATTGAATTTGAACGAAAAATTATCAGAACTTAAAGTAACAGGTTTATCGCTGTTGTTTGTAATTTTAAAACGAAATTCAACATTGATACGATTGCTTTTGCTGTGGGTGAAAGGAGCGGCAATCTCAATCTCCAAAGTGCCTAAAGATAAAGTTCCTGTATAAGTAGTATAATGAACCGTCTCATTTCCGCCGCCGCAAGCCGACAGCGCCAGTGCCGTAGCAGCAACCGCAGAACCTTTCAGGAAAACACGGCGGGAAAATACAGATTCACTCATAAAAATCCTCCTGTTCACTATTTTTTACAGTTTCATTCTAGCATCTCTGAAACCGAACGTCAACCGAAAAGCTTATCACAAAATCTTCCAGAATTTTCCGCTTCCTTTTTACAGTTTCTTCATAGCTTCTTAACGAAATGAATGGTGAAAGCTGTTATACTTTTGCCATGGGAAGCGGGGCCGCAACCACTTCCCAAGTAACATGATTCCTCCTCACACCAAGGCAATATCCAAGCAAAACACCCTTCTCTGTGTGCCGCAACACGGAGAAGGGTGTTTTGTTTCTGTAAGACGCCGTAAAAATCTTTGCAAAACCTCGCTTTAGGGTTGACCCCATTTTTTTGCGGCGCTATAATAAAAAAAGGATATAGCCAGTGCAGCGCCCGGCGCGGGTGCTGCGGAATTTACGAAAACTGGGAGGTGAACGCAGGACAATGGACCCTGATCATAGTCGAAGTAGCTCCACCGATGCGGTAGATCGGACAACAAAAAGTACTGCGTTCGCCTTTTTGCATCCGGCGGCTTGCTGAAAAGCCCCCGGTATAGGAAAGGCGCGGCTTTGCGTGCGCGGAAACGGCTGCTTTTGCGGTATTCCGGCACCGGGCGGCGCGTTTTTTGTTTCCCGACCTGCTGCATCCTCCGGCGCGGAGAAAGCCCTCCGTGCCGTATATTGCCCAGAGGAGGTAGCCCATGGATATGGAAGAAAAGAAGCTGGAAACCAACACGGAACAGAACCTGCCGGTGCAGGAGCTGCCCGCCGATATCCCCGCCGAGGTGCGTCAGAAGCTGGCGGAGGATCTGAACGAGGAAGCCACCGAGGATCTGAAGCAGGATATGCGGGAGGCAGAGCGGGAGGAAGCCAATGACGAAGAGGTCAAGGCAAACCCCGAGATGCTGACCAAGAGCCGTCTGCTGAAGCTGCTGATCAAAAAGCAGTACGTCAAGCTGCGCGAGGTGACCGAGGAAGAGCAGCCCGCCGACCTTGCCGAGCTGCTGGAAGAACTGGACGAGAACAACCGTCTGGTGGTGTTCCGTCTGCTGAAAAAGGAGGTTGCCACCGAAGCCTTTGCCTATATGTCCGATGAAGCCCGGGATGATCTGGTGAACGCTTTCTCGGACGTGGAGCTGGTGAGCGCCATCGAGGAGATGAGCCTTGACGATGCCGCCGATCTGCTGGAGGATATGCCCGCAGGCGTGGTCAAGCGGGTGCTGGAAAAATCCTCCCGGGAGACCCGCGAGAGCCTGAACAAGCTGCTGAACTACCCGGAAAGCTCTGCCGGCAGCCTGATGACCCCGGAATATGTCCGTCTGCGCAAGGATATGACGGTGGAACAGGCCTTTGCCGCCATCCGCAAGCAGGGCGAGAATGCCGAGACCGTCTACACCTGCTATGTGGTGGAGAGCAACCGGCTGCAGGGCGTCGTCTCTGCCCGTAATCTGCTGCTGGCCGACCCCAAGACCCCCATCACGGAGATCATGGAGGACAATCTGGTCACCGTGAAGGTCACCGACGATCAGGAGTTTGTGGCCCGTGAGATGCAGCGCTACGACTTTACCGCCATGCCCGTTCTGGACAACGAGGGAATGTTCGTGGGTATCATCACCATCGACGACGCCATCGACGTTCTGACCGACGAGAGCACCGAGGATATGCAGAAGATGGCTGCTATTCTCCCGGATGACGATGCCACCACCTACTTTGGCACCAGCGTGTGGACCCACGCCAAGCAGCGCATCCCGTGGCTGCTGATTTTGATGCTGTCCGCTACCTTTACCGGCATGGTCACCACCCACTACGAGGAAGCCTTTGTCAGCCTGCCGCTGCTGGTCTCCTTCATGCCCATGCTGATGGATACCGCCGGTAACTGCGGCAACCAGATCAGCACCCTGATGGTGCGCGGTCTGGCACTGGGCGAGGTAGAGCCTGCCGACTTTGTGCGGGTGCTGGGCAAGGAGCTGCGGGTGTCTGCCATCGTGGGCGCAGTGCTGGGCATCGTGAATGGCCTGCGCATCTACCTGATGTACACCTTCCTCTTCCCCGGCCAGTACGCCAACGTGATGGGCTACGCCATCGTGGTCAGCGTGTCGCTGTTCTTCAGTGTCATTCTGGCAAAGCTGGTGGGCGGTATGCTGCCGCTTGCCGCCAAAAAGCTGGGTGCCGACCCCGCCATTATGGCTACCCCCTTCATCACCACCATCGTGGACGCCTGCAGCCTGATCCTCTATTTCCAGATCGCACAGCTGGTGTTCCGCAATATGATGTAAAGAATAAAGCAATGCCGGACGGTCTGCGGACCGCCCGGCATTTTTTTGTGTGGAAAACCACAGTTTGCGTCCGTTTTCCACACCGGGTTTTTCTCCCCGTCGGTTTGTGGAAAACTGCCCGGGGCAAGATTCCAGATTGGAGAAAAGCAAACCCGTAAGCCGGAGTAAACTGTAAAAACAAAAGAAAAACCTTCGACTTTCTTTTTTATAAAAGGCAGAATGCCCACATTTTAGCCCACAAATTTCCAGAATGCGGCGGCATCCATTACGGTTTGTATAGGGCTTTCCTCCACTGGATGTGGAAAACTATGTGGAAAAGGTGGAAAACATCGTTGGAAACTGCGCCTCTTTTTCACAAAAACGGTGGAAAACCCGGTGGAAAAAGTGAAAAGTTCATTCCAGACCGGATAATCCATACAATTTTCGGTTGTCGTTTTGGGACTTGAAACCCGCATGAATGCTGTGCTTTTCCCGCCTTTTCCACACCCCGGCGGCTTCGGTGTGAAAAAACTGCGCGTGCAGCCTGTCTGCCGGGAAAGAAAGCATAGTTTCAACGCCTTCCGCGTGGATTTTCTTGAATGCGGGGGACTGTCATGGTAAAATAGGGGTAACATGAAACTGGCGGGGCATCCCGCAACGGAGGCGAAACACATGAACAACTGGCTGAACAAGCTGGAGCGCAAATATGGCCGCTACGGAATCCCGAACCTGACCAACATTCTGGTGGCCGGGCAGATCTTAGTGCTGGCGATTGAGCTGTTTGTTGACCGCACCATCCCCTACTGGCTGGGGCTCAGCCGCAGCCTGCTGCTGCAAGGGCAGGTCTGGCGGGTGATCAGCTTTATCTTCATCCCCTTTTCCGGCGGCAGCATCCTCAGCGTGGTGCTGGGCATCTACTTCACATGGTTCGTCGGCACGGCGCTGGAACGGGAGTGGGGCGATTTCCGCTACACGGTGTATCTGCTTTCCGGTGTGCTGGGCACGGTGCTGGGCTGTCTGCTCACCGGCGTGACCGCCAGCACCTACTGCCTGTCCCTCTCGCTGCTGCTGGCTTTTGCCATGCTGTACCCGGAGGTGCAGCTGCTGCTCTTCTTCGTCATCCCCATCCGGGTGAAGTATTTCGGCGTTTTTGCAGCGGTGCTGTGGGTATTCAGCTTTCTGGGCGCTTCCCTGCCCGGCAAGCTGGACTACCTGCTGTCCATGCTCAACGTATGGCTCTTCTTTGTCCCCATGGCCTACCGCTCCCTCCGCGCATGGGTGCGCCGGGAGCAGTGGAAGAGGAAGAATAGGAGATAAACCCTCCCGTGAAAATGGAATACCGGAGCGTCCGCAGACGCTCCGGTATTCCGAAATTAAAAATAAATTTTCCGCTATTTATGCGCAGAGCGAAGCGGAGCGCATTCTAAATCGTTTTACGACCGTCTCACAAAAGGAGTACCCCCATCATGATGCTGGACCGCATGGAAGGCAACGCAGAACTGAAAACCAGCGTGCAGCAGATGCTGACCACCCGGCGGCTGACCCACAGTGTGCTGCTGGTGGGCGAAGCCGGGCTTGGCACTGGCTTTGCCGCCCGCGGCATCGCCGCCGACTACCTCTACCCGGCCGGCGGTGCCGCCGCCGAGGCGCTGCTGCGCGGCGAGTGCTGCCGCGCCGTGGCAAAAGCCGGTAAGCGCGACAGCGGCACGGTGGAGACCGGCATCGTGCGGGAAGCCATCTCGGTGTCCGGCATGGGCAGCGGCGGGAAGTATCTGGTAGGTCAGGTCACCGCCATGCGCAGCGAAATTTTCAACACCAGCCTTTCCGCCGAGGGACGCGCGGTGCTTTTGTACCATGTGGAACGTATGAACGAGGAATCCGCCAACGCCCTGCTGAAGGTCATGGAGGAGCCGCCGGAAGGGGTGCTGTTCCTGCTCACGGCGGATTCTCTGGCCAGCGTGCTGCCCACCATCCGCAGCCGCTGCGTCAGCTTTGCGGTAGCCCCGGTGTCCCCCGCCGACTGCACCCGCTACTGCGCGGCGCAGGGAGTGGACAAAAAAACAGCCGCACTGTACAGTGAGCTGTTCGATGGTCATATCGGCACGGTGCTGGCGGTCGCCCGGGACGAAGCCCGCGCCGCACAGGTGGAAAAGGCGCTGGAGCTTGCCCGCGCCGCTGCCGCCCGCGATAGCTACACCGCCGCCGTGCTGCTTGCCGCCTACGAAAAGGATAAGGCTGCCGCTTCTGCCCTGCTGACCGATTTCCGCGCCGTGGCAGCGGCGGGACTGCGCAGCAGCCCCCGCGCCCCGGTGCAGGGCACACAGGCGCGGCAGGCGGTACGCCTGGCAGACGCCGCTTTGCAGCGGCTGGGCGCACAGGTGAACCCCAAGGTGGTGCTCTCGGTGTTCGCGGCAAAGCTGCGCACCCTTTAAAAATAACGAAACAACAAGAAACCCCTCCGGCGCTTGCGGTACACCGGAGGGGGTTCTTGTTTGGGGTATTGCTTTGGTGTGAGGAGGAATCATGTGCGGGGAAGTGGTTGCGGCCCCACTGTCCCTGCAAGATACAGTATACCCGATTTTACGAAAAAAGTCATTACATTTCTGTGAAAAATCAAAAAAGTTCTTGAAACTTTGTACCGCACTGCGAAAAAAATGCAAATTGAAACGTTTGAGAGACACTTACCCGTTTTTCATCTGCTCTGCGTGCAGCTTTCCGTGCTCTACATAGTGCGCAGCGTTGTGCAGGTTGGCTTCCACCTGCGCGGCGCTCACCTGCTTGATGACCCGGGCGGGCACGCCCACTGCCACCGAGTTGTCTGGGATGACCATGCCCTCCGGCACCAGCGCCCCGGCCCCGATGATGCAGTTTTTGCCCACCACGCAGTGGTTCAGCAAGGTGGCGTGCATCCCGATGAGGCTACCGTCCCCTACGGTGCAGCCGTGCACCAGGGCGCAGTGCCCTACCGTGACGTTTTCGCCAAGGGTCACGCAGCCGCCGATGTCGCAGTGCAGCACCGCGTTGTCTTGTACATTGCTGTTTTTGCCGATGGTCAGGGTGCCATCATCCCCGCGCAGCACTGCGCCGTACCAGACGGTGGAGCCGGGCTTTAAAATAACATCTCCCTGCACGGTAGCGCTGGGCGCTACAAAGGCTGCGCCTTCATCGCGGGGCGTTTTTCCACAAAAGGATAAGAACATTGTTAAAAACCACCTTTCTCTTTTGGTTCTTTTATGGTATTCTTATAAGTAAGGAACAAAAATGTGCGCGCCGGTTTTGCCGGAGCGGGATTCAAGGGGGTACCTTCATGCTTCACAACACGTTCTGCCGCCGGTTGGCGGCACTGGTGCTCACGCTGGCGGTCGCCGTCAGTGCAGTGCTGCCGGTATTTGCAGTATACCCCATGCCCGTCCAGACTGCAACAGAGACTGAGGCGGTGTATCTGTTCAACGCGGACACCGGCAAGACCATCCTGAGCCAGAACGCCGACCAGCAGAAATATGTGGCAAGCCTGACCAAGCTGATGACCGCCCTGCTGCTGGTGGAAAGCGGCAAGGACCTGAACGGTGAAGTGACCGTGCCCACCGATTTAACGCAGGAGTTCAAGGATATCCAGAACGCCAACGGCACCACCATCGGCCTGCGCATCGGCGAGACCGTGCGCCGCATCGACCTGCTGAACGCCATGCTCATCGTCAGCGCCAACGACGCCGCCAGCGTCATTGCGTGGGACGTGGGGGGCAGCGTGGTGGGTTTTGTGCAGCAGATGAACGCCCGGGCGGCGGAGCTGGGCTGCACCGGCACGAACTTTACCTGTGCCCATGGCCTGTTTGATTACGGCAACGTGTCCACCGCGCAGGATCTGGCAAAGATCGCCGCCGCCTGCGCCCAGAACCAGACCTTTGCACAGGTGGCGGGCACCGCCAGCTACGTGCTGCCGGCCACCAATCTGCGCAAGGCAGAGCACACCATCAGCAGCTCCAACAGCCTGATGAACAGCGAAAGCGCCAACTACCGGGAGTATGTCCAGTGGGTCAAGGGCGGCTTTACCACGCTGGCAGGCCGCTGCATCGTGGCCTTTGCCCAGCAGGATGGCCACAACTACGGGCTTGTGATCCTTGGCTGCGACACGCTGGATCATCTTTTTACCGAGTGTGACGACCTGTTCGACTGGGCCTTTGCCAGCTTTGCCGACCGTCCGCTGGTGGATACCAAGACCGTGCTGACCACGGTAGACCTGACCAAGTGCCGCACCGAGCCGTCCGTGGAGCTGTACGCCGCCGCCCCGGTCAGCGGCTACGGCCACAGCGACGATAAGGTAAGCTATTCCTTCGACCTGCCCGAGAGTGTCTCCGCTACCGTCAAGGAGGGGCAGAAGCTGGGCACCGCCACCGTCTATCTGGACGGCTACGAGGTGGGACAGGTAGACCTTGTGACCCACCGGGAGTATGTGTCGGATTTCCGCACCGACATCAAGGCCACCCTGCTGCTGCTCTGCGCCCTGATTCTGATTTTGTGCGCGCTGGGCTTTGTCACCCTGCGCTGTGGCGGCGGGCTGACCCTTAACCAGCGCCGCCGTCAGATGAAACGGAGAAGATAAGGAAAAACCCTCTCAGGCTCACTGCGTTCGCCAGCTCCCCCGAAAGGGGGAGCTTTTTTGTATCTGTCGCTTGCCTTTGCGACCCCTCCCGTGAAAAGGCAATTCTGGAAAATCCGCAGATTTTCCAGAATTGCGAATTATAAAATATGCTTTCCGCTGAAACTGCGCAAAGCGAACGCGGCGCGCATTCCAAATCGTCAAAGAGAAAAGGGGCTGGTGCACGGCTGTGCATCTGCCCCTTTTTGCGTTATACTGCCCCATAGATGCCGTGCACCGACACTTCCCCGGTGAAAACGTGCTGCTCCCCGGCATCGGTGCGCACCACAAGACGCCCCTCGGCGTCCACGTCCACGGCTTCGCCTGCACCCTGACTGCCGTCCGGCAGGTCAAAGGTGACCCGGCGGCCCAGATTGACACAGGCGGCCTTGTATTCCTCCCGGAAGGGCGCAAAGCCGTCCCGGGCAAAGGTGTACAGGCTGCGGTCAAAGCCGAAATCGGTCAGCCCCTCCGCCAGCCATGCGGGGTCGGTGGAAAGATCCACCGCAGCGCCCTGCAAGGCCAGCGAGGTGCCGTGGGGCAGGTCGGCGGCGTCAAAATAGCTCTGGGGCTGGGCAAGGTTGATGCCGATGCCGCATAAAATGCCGCGCCCCTGCTGCTGATAGCCGTAGCTTACGCTCTCGCACAGGATGCCCACCAGCTTTTTGCCGTTCAGCAATAGGTCGTTGGGCCACTTGATCTGGCAGTCCACGCCGTAGCGCAGCTGTAATTGGCGGCGCACCGCAAGGCTTGCCAGCAGCGGCAGGGTGGCGGGCTGTGCCAGCGGCTCCTTGATGGCCACCGTGTAGTACAGCGCCTTGCCCTCGGCGTTTACCCAGCTGCGGCCAAGCCGCCCGCGTCCGGCGGTCTGGTTTTCGGTATACACCGCCGCAACGGGGCCAAACTCCTCGAAATGTTCCTTTACATAGGCGTTGGTGCTGCCGCATTCCGGCAGATAGCGCACCTCGTTGATGCTCATACCTTGGGTACCTCTTTGTGCTCATAGGCGGTCACTGCGCCGTTTTCCAGCGTCAGCAGACCGTAGGTGTCCGGGCCGGTGTAGCAGCGCCCGCAGGAGCCGGGGTTGAACAAAAACACATTGCCCCGCTGCTCCGCGTGGGGGATATGGGAGTGGCCGAACAGCGCCACCTCGGCCCCCCGGGCGGCGGCAGCGTCCGCCAGCGTATCCAGATCGTATTTTACACCATACATGTGACCATGTGTATAGAAAACCACCGTCTGATCAAAGCCCGCAAGGCCGTCCAGCGGCTCCAGCGCACCGTAATCGCAGTTGCCGGCCACGGAATACACCCGCAGATGGGGGAAAAAGGCCAGCGCCTGCTCCAGATCCCGCAGGCCGTCCCCCAAAAAGATCACAGCATCCACGTTGTTCTGCTCTTTGTTCAAAATGCGCTTAATGGCGTCACGCGCGCCGTGGCTGTCGCTCAGGACCAGTAGTTTTGTCACGGAACAATATCCTCCTCATTCTCATTCGGCAGTCTGCTGCAACAGCAGCAGCTGCTTGTACACTTCGCTCTTGGAATAGGCTGTGCCCTGTGCAGCAGCCTTGGCGGCGGCAGAAGCGCTGAAGCCCTCAATGGTCAGCGCAAAAGCGCGCTGTGCCGCCTGTTCCAGTGTCAGCTCCTCTTCCTCGGCGGCAGCGGCGGGCGCACCCGCCATCACCAGCACATACTCGCCCCGGGGCTCGGCGGCGCGGTAGTGCTCCACGGCTTCGCCCAAGGTGGTTTTCCAGATCTCCTCGTGGAGCTTGGTCAGCTCCCGGCACAGGGTAATGCTGCGCTCTGCGCCAAAGGCGGCGGTCAAGTCGTCCAGCGTAGTGCGCAGCTTGTGGGGCGCTTCGTAAAAGATGACGGTGCGCTTTTCCTGCAAAAGCTCGGCCAGACGCTCCTTTTTCTGCTTGCGGTTCACCGGCAGAAAGCCCTCGAACACCCAGCGGGAGGTGTCCTGCCCGGAGACCGCCAGCGCGGTAACGCAGGCAGAAGCGGCCGGGATGGGCACCACCTTGATGCCCCGCGCCAGCGCGTCCCGCACGATGACCTCGCCCGGGTCGGACACGCAGGGCATTCCGGCGTCACTGCACAAGGCGCAGCTTTCCCCTGCCTCGATGCGCTGCAAAATGGCTTCGCCCTTCTGCAGGGCGTGCTCGTAATAGCTGACCATGGGCTTTTTCAGCCCCAGATAATTCAGCAGCTTCATGGTCACACGGGTGTCCTCGGCGGCGATAAAGTCGGCCGCGCCAAAGGTGGCAGCCACCCGGGGCGGCATATCCTCCAGATTGCCGATGGGGGTCGCCACGATGTAGAGAGTTCCTGCCATAATTACCTCCTGAATTTATCGTCCGTACAGCGCCGCTCCGGCGCGGATGAGCACGTCCGGCTCCACCCGCAGGCCGGTTTTACGGTTCTTCTGGGCTTCCACAAGGAACAGCCACGGGGCGTTTTCCGGGGCGTTCTTCACAAAGGCCAGCCGCTTGGGCTCCAGCCGGTGGGCGCGCAGCACAGCCAGCACCTCGGCCAGCCGCTCGGGGCGGTGGCACAACGCCAGACGCCCGCCGTCCTTCAAAAGCCGGAAGCCGCAGGCACAGACATCCTCCAGCGCGCAGGTGTTTTCGTGCCGGGCAAGGGCGTGGGCGGCGTTTTTGCTCTGCGGCCCCTCGGTAAAATAAGGGGGATTGCACGCGCACACGTCAAATTGCCCTTCGTCCTGCCGCCATGTGCGCAGGTCGGCACAGACGGGGGTGATATGCCCCAGCTGCTGCTCTTCCACCGCTGCCGCCAGCAGGGCGCTGCCCTCTGGCTGCAATTCCAGCGCGGTGCAGGGGCCGCGGTGCCCCCGGTCGTGCCATTCCAGCGCCACGATGCCGCAGCCGGAGCACAGGTCTGCGGCTTTCTGGCTGCGCTTCGGCTCACAGAAGCGTGCCAGCAGCAGCGCGTCCGAGCCGAACCGGTGCTCCGGGGTGCAGTAGACCATAGTTCTATTATACAAAACTTCCGTAGAATGTTCCATAGACAGTGTGCCGTTTCCCTTCCAAAAAATGCAGGGTATTTTCCTGCGGAATTTGTGCATGAAACAAAAAGCGGGGCGGCTGCACAGCATTTTGTGCAGTGCCTCTTTTGCGGTGGACGATCAGGAATGGCCGCCGCGTGTGCTTTGGCCATGTGCAGCGGAAAAATATTTTTTGATTCAGCAGTTCGGCGCGTCTGCGGACGCGCCGAACTGCGTTTTTCATGAGTTTACTTTATGATACCACAAAAAAGGACTGCTGCACAGGTGTGCAGCAGTCCTTTTTGATGCGTTTTCAGCAAAAACTACTGATTATTCAGCAGCGATTGCACCAGTGGGGCAAGCACCCTCGCAAGCACCGCAATCGATGCAGGAATCAGCGTTCACAACTGCAGCGCCGTTCTCGATGGTGATAGCGCCAACCGGGCAAGCGCCCTCGCAAGCGCCGCAGCCAACACATGCGTCAGAAACCTTGTGTGCCATAATAAACTCTCCTTTTTTATCCCGTGCCGATGTAATTATGAAGAAACGTACCTTGGCACGGCCACGCACGCCCCCCGGAATTTGTATCCTTGTCTGCATTCTAACAAAGCAGGCCGGAAAAGGCAAGACTAACCGTGTTGCCACAACCACAAAATAAAATATTTTGTGGGGTTGCACAAAAGCACGGCCTAACTTATAGCCAAAATTGCCGGAGATTTTTAGCGAAAATCACGAAGCCTAGTTAGTTTTGCGATACTAACCGTCCGGGCACTCATTCCTTTTCGCTTGCGCGGCGGCGGGGGCAGGCGGGGCGCTTTTCATCATCGGAGCTTGCCACCACCGGGGCGGGGTTGCGCACGCCGGAGTAATCATCGTCCGGGTCGGGACGGCGGGGCGGGCGCTTGCCGCCGCTCACATACTCGCATACGCCCACCTTGTAGTACCGGGGGGCAAGGCTCTCGGTGCCGCAGCGCACCCGCAGATAGCCGGACACCGGGTTCACCTCCAGCACAGTGCCCAGACCGTCCGGGGTGCGCACCGTGCTGCCCACCATGGGCATGATGCTGTTCAGGTACTCGTAGGCGCTCTCCTCGTAGGCAAGGCAGCACATCAGACGGCCGCAGGCACCGCTGATCTTGGTGGGGTTCAGCGAAAGGCCCTGCTCCTTGGCCATCTTGATGGAAACGGGCTGGAAATCCTTCAAAAAGCGGCTGCAGCAGAAAGGCTGGCCGCAGATGCCCAGACCGCCGATCATCTTGCTTTCGTCGCGCACGCCGATCTGGCGCAGCTCGATGCGGGTGTGGAAGATGCCGGCCAGATCCTTGACCAGCTCCCGGAAGTCCACCCGTCCGTCGGCGGTGAAGTAGAACATGATCTTGGAGCGGTCCAGCGTGTACTCGGCCTCCACCAGCTTCATCTCCAGCCCGTGGCGGGCGATGCACTCCTGACAGGTGTGGTAGGCACGCTTTTCGTCCTCGCGGTTCTGGCGCATCCGGCGGATATCCACGCTGTCCGCCATGCGGGTGATGGGTTTCAGCGCTTTGGGCACGGCTGCATCCGCCAGCTCCCGCACGCCCTGCACCACCTCGCCGCACTCCACGCCGCGGGCGGTCTCCACAATAACGTACTCCCCGGTGTGGATGACAGCATCACCGGGATCAAAATAATAGCTTTTGCCGTTTTCCTTAAAACGGACCGAAATAACTTTTTTCATAGTGTTCCTCGTTTTTGTATCGGATAAGCCCCGCAAGGGGCAGCTTTTTCAGTCTGCTGTTAGTATACCATAATCAAAAGCACATTTCTATGCAAAAAGAAAAGTCTTTGTGCCCCACGGCGGGAGGATTTGGAATGGCCTCCGCTTGCGCTCTGGCCATGTTCAGCGGAAAGAATATTTATAATTTCACAATTCTGGAAAATCTGCGGATTTTCCAGAATTGCCTTTTCACGGGATGGGTCGTGGAGGAAAACGGCATTTGCAGCGCCGCTTTCTGTGAAAGCGCGGCGCTGCGGGAGAGCGCTTGCTCCCCCTCGGGGGAGCTGTCGCGTAGCGACTGAGGGGCTATGGATGGAGAAGCGAAAAAAGCGTTAAAGCGATAGCGCCGACTGGCGCAGCGCTAGCTTTTTTGTGCTTCGACTTCTT
>Ga0129312_1000433_pt1 | contig 36977 bp, 33 predicted proteins | sample O827metagenome_FD_94434 | JGI IMG/M metagenome (GOLD analysis project Ga0129312, IMG submission 94434) | Orangutan group fecal microbial communities from Wisconsin, USA - O827 metagenome | ecosystem: Host-associated > Mammals > Digestive system > Large intestine > Fecal | place: USA: Wisconsin... | reverse complement strand
GCGCAGGGTGACCACCCGGTTGTACACGCCGGGGTTCTTGCTGTCCGGGGTAAAGAAGCCGGTGCGCACGAACTGGAACTTTTCGCCGGGCTTTGCGTCCTTCAGGCTCTCTTCCAGCTTGCAGCCGGTGCGCACGGTGACGCTTTCCGGGTTCAGGTAGTCCTTGTAGTCGCTGCCTTCGGGGATGCCGTTCATGTTGGCTTCGGTGAACAGCTTGTCGTACAGGCGCACCTCGGCGTCCACGCAGTGTGCGGCGCTTACCCAGTGGATGGTGCCCTTGACCTTGCGGCCGTCGGCGGGGTTGCCGTTGCCGGTCTCGAGGTCGGCGGTGCAGTGGATGGCGGCAATGCTGCCGTCGGCGTTCTTATCTACGCCGGTGCACTTGACGATATAAGCCCCCATCAGACGCACCTCGCCGTCCACGGTCAGGCGCTTGAACTTGGGAGGCGGCACCTCGGCAAAGTCCTCGGCGTCGATCCACAGCTCACGGGTAAAGGCTACCTTGCGGGTGGTGGTATCGTTGGCTTCGCGGTTGGGGTTGTTGGCCACGTCAAAGTATTCGGTCTTGTCAACAGGGTAGTTGTCCACCACCAGCTTGACCGGCTCCAGCACGGCAATGCGGCGCTGTGCGGTCAGGTCCAGCTCGCTGCGGATGCAGGCTTCCAGCTGACGCATATCGATCAGGTTGTCAGACTTGGAGATACCGGCCTCCCGCACAAAGGTGAAGATGGAGGTGGGGGTGTAGCCGCGGCGGCGCAGACCGCACAGGGTAGGCATACGGGGATCGTCCCAGCCGTCCACGATGCCCATCTCTACCAGCTCGCGCAGGTAGCGCTTGCTCATGACCGTGTTGGTCATGTTCAGGCGGGCGAACTCGCGCTGCTTGGGGAACTCGGCACCAAAGATGTTCTCGATGACCCAGTTGTACAGCGGGCGATGGTTCTCGAACTCCAGACTGCACATGCTGTGGGTGATGCCCTCGATGGCGTCCTGAATGGGGTGGGCAAAGTCGTACATGGGGTAGATGCACCACTTGTTGCCCTGACGGTGATGCTCGGCGTACTTGATGCGGTAGATAGCCGGGTCACGCATATTCATATTGGGGCTTGCCAGATCGATCTTGGCGCGCAGGGTCTTTTCGCCCTCCTTGAATTCACCGGCACGCATCCGGCGGAACAGGTCCAGGTTCTCTTCCGGGCTGCGGTCGCGCCACGGAGAGGGGCGGGAGGGCTTGCCGGCATCGGAGCCGCGGTACTCGCGCATCTCCTCGCGGGTCAGGTCATCCACATAGGCCTTGCCCTCGGTGATGAGCTTCTCGGCGTACTCGTAGCACTTGTCAAAGTAATCGCTGCCGTAGAAGATGCCGCCGTTGGGGTCGGCACCCAGCCAGTGCAGGTCCTCGATGATGCTGTTGACGTACTCCTCGCCTTCGCGGGCGGGGTTGGTGTCGTCCAGACGCAGGTTGAATTTGCCGCCATACTGGTTGGCAATGGACCAGTTGATATAAATGGCCTTGGCGCTGCCGATGTGCAGATAGCCGTTGGGCTCCGGCGGGAAGCGGGTGTGGATCTGCTGCACCTTGCCCTCGGCAAGGTCGGCGTCGATGATATCTGTCAGAAAGTTTTTATCAGCCATATAGGTTCCCCCTGTCAGGGCACAGCGTGCCCCCTTTTACTCATAATACTATATAATACACTATTTTGCGTTTTTCTTCAAGTACGGAGTTGCGCGGCAGGGGGGCGATCCTCTGAATAAAGGCTTCCCCCGGCCGGGGGAAGCCTTCGTTCGGAAAATGGATCGGAAGAGGCGGGCAGACCTTAGTTGAAGGAGCGGAAGCCCTTGCCGATGATCTCGCTGGAGTTGACGATGGTGATAAAGCTGTGGGGGTCGTTCTCCCGCAGAAAGTTGCGCAGCTGCAAGGCCTGACGGCGGGTCAGCACGGTCACCAGCACGCTGAGCTCGTGGTGGGTGTAGGCACCGTAGGCCTTTTCCACCGTGGCGGAGCGGTTCATATCGTGGATGATGAAGTCCAGAATGGGCTGCGGGTTTGCGGTCATGATGGTGCACACCTTGCGCAGGCGGATGTTTTCAATGGCACCGTCCACCACAAAGGATTTGCCGATGAGGCCAAGAATACAGTACAGGCCGGTGCCCATGCCGAACCGCACGGCGGCAGCCAGCACAATGAGGATATCGCTGACCATCAGCGCCTTGCCGATCTCCATGGAGGTGTACTTGGCAAGGATCAGCGCCACGATGTCGGTGCCGCCGGTGGAGGCGCCGATGTCAAACACGATGGCGGCGCCCAGCGCGGGCAGGAACACCGCAAACACTAGATCCAGCATGGCATCGCCGCTCAGGGACACGCCGGAGGGATACAGCCACTCGCAGCAGGACACGAAAAAGGAGAGTGCAAAGGAAGAGTAGATCGTCCAGCCCATGCACTTGACGCCCAAAAAGATAAAGCCCAGCACCACCAGCACCAAGTTGATGATCCACATAAAGCCGCCCACATTGATGCGGGGGAACAGGTCTGCCAGCAGAATAGATAGACCCGAGGTGCCGCCGAAAGCAAAGTGGTTGGGATTTTTAAAATATACGATGCCCACTGCCGTAAGTACAAGGCCGAGGTTCAGCAGGACGAAGAAATTTAGATTCTTCAGCAGATTTTCGCGGCTGAAGGCTTCTTTTAAACCGTTCATGGGTTTCCTCCATCAGAAAATACAGTGATTTGGCCTGAATGCCATGCAAAAATATACTCCCCTTGTACAAGGAAGTCAAGGGATAAAAGAGAAGTTGTAGAAAAAGACGGAAAACAGCCGATAAAAGGTGAAAAAACAGGCACATCCGGTGCATTTTTGGCGTAAGAAGGCAAAACAAAGCGCCGCCCGCAGACGGCATTGTCTGCGGGCGGCGCGGAGATTCAGTCCGGGAAAATGGAAAAGGACTTACAGGTTGAAGTAACGCTTTGCATTGTCGAAGCAGATGCCCTTGACGATCTTCTCCAGAGCCTTCTCGTCGTTGGGGTACTCGCCGTCCTCGACCCACTGGCCGATGATGTTGCACAGGATGCGGCGGAAGTAATCGTGGCGGGTGTAGCTCAGGAAGCTGCGGCTGTCGGTCAGCATACCCACAAAGTTGCCCAGCAGGCCAAGGCTTGCCAGACGGATCATCTGATCCTCCATGCCGATCTTGTGGTCATTGAACCACCATGCAGAGCCGTGCTGGATCTTGCCCGGCACCTCGCTGTTCTGGAAGCAGCCCAGAATGGTGCCGATCTGTGCATCGTCGGCGGGGTTCAGGCTGTAAATGATGGTCTTGGGGCACTCGTCGGTGTCGTTCAGGGCGCTGAGCAGCTGTGCGATCTGGCCGCCGCAGGTGGCAGTGTTGATCATGTCAAAGCCGGTGTCGGGGCCCAGCAGGCTGTTCATCTTGCGGTTCACGCCGCGCAGGCAGTTGTAGTGGAACTGCATGACAATGCCCAGACGATGGTACTGCTTGCCCAGATGGATCAGGATGTAGGTCTGGTACTTCTCGGCCTCTTCCGCGGTGCAGTTCTCGCCGTTCATTACCTTCTGGTAGATGGCGTTCACCTCGTCCTTGGTGGCCTCACGGTAGGGCACATAGTCCAGACCGTGGTCAGAAGCGCGGCAGCCCATCTCGGCAAAGAACTCGATGCGCTTGGTCAGGGCATCGGTCACGCAGTCGATGCAGGCCAGCTTTTCCTTGCCTACAACGGCAGCCAGCTTGCCCATGTACTCGGCAAAGCCGGGCTTGCTGATGTTGACGGCCTTGTCAGGACGGAAGGAGGGAGCCACGGTGAACTTGATGGTGGGATCTTCCTTGATCTTCTTGTGCCAGTACAGGTCATCAATGGGGTCATCGGTGGTGCCGATGAAAGCCACGTTGCTCTGCTCGATCAGGCCGCGGACGGTCAGCTTGGGATCGTGCTGCAGCTTGTCGTTGCACAGGTTCCACACTTCCTCAGCGGTGTCGCCGTTCAGCACGCCATCGTAACCGAAGAAAACGTGCAGCTCCAGATTGGTCCAGTGGTACATGGGGTTGCCAATGGCCATGGGCAGAGCCTCGGCAAACTTCTGGAAGCGCTCGCGGTCGGGCTTATCGCCGGTGATGTACTCCTCGGGCACGCCGTTGGAGCGCATCACGCGCCACTTATAATGATCGCCGAAGTAGCTGCCGTCCGGGTTGCGGCCGCCCAGCCACACCTGAGCGATGTTCTCAAAGCGGCGGTTCTCGTAGATCTCGCGGGGAGGAATGTGGCAGTGATAGTCGCAGATGGGCATAGCAGCTGCATAGTCGTGATACAGATGCTGTGCGGTAGCAGACTGGAGCATGAAGTCCTTATCCATAAATGCTTTCATGGGATTTTAACTCCTTTTCTCTGATAAAATTGTTAAAATTTAGACAAAAACGGGCATGAAATTGCACCTGCTTGGAACGGGCAGGCTGCCTTATCCTTAGTATACCGGAAAACGCCGATGTATACAACTGAAAAACTGCCAAAATTTCACCCTTAGAATTGTATAAACCGCTGGAAATGCGCTAAATAGCCATTTTTGGACTAAAAACATTGCACAAAGCACTTGACTTCTTTGTATACAACAGCATAAAATAGGAACAGAAGATGGCAGGGAAAACGAGAGCCTGCCATGCAAAGCAAGTTTATAAAGGAGATCAATGAAGATGGAAACTTTGAACTACAAGGTTCTGGAAGGCACTGGCTACAACGGCTACATCCTGAAGGATGCTCCCGTTAAGGTGATGCAGTTCGGCGAGGGCAACTTCCTGCGCGCTTTCGTGGACTACTTCTACGATATTGCAAACGAGAAGGCCGGCTACAATGGCAAGGTCAAGCTGGTGCAGCCCATCGGCAACTTCCCCCAGATGGCAGACTGGATCAACGAGCAGGAGGGTCTGTACACCCTGTACCTGCGCGGCAGCGAGAAGGGCCAGAAGGTGGACGCAAAGCGGGTGATCTCCTGCGTGTCTGACTGCGTGTGCCCCTACATCGATGGCAAGTGGGACGAAGTTCTGGCTCTGGCTCGCTCTGAGGATCTGGAAACTGTTGTATCCAACACCACCGAGGCCGGCATTGCCTACACCAAGGGCGACAGCCAGTTCGATCAGGTTCCCCCCAACAGCTTCCCCGCAAAGCTGACCCGCGTGCTGTTCGAGCGCTACAAGGCTTTCAACGGCGCTGCCGATAAGGGTCTGGTCATCCTGAGCTGCGAGCTGATCGACAACAACGGCAAGGAGCTGCAGAAGTGCTGCAACAACTACGCTAAGGATTGGGATCTGGAGCCCGCTTTCATCGACTGGATGAACACTGCCAACACCTTCTGCTCCACTCTGGTGGACCGCATCGTTCCGGGCCGCATCCGTGACCCGCAGGAGCTGGCTGCTCTGGAAGAGGCCAACGGCTACCACGATACCGCTCTGGACGTGGGCGAAGTGTTCGGCGTCTGGGTCATCGAGGGCCCCGCAGGTCTGGAGGACAAGCTGCCGTTCAAGAAGGCCGGCGTCAACGTCATGGTCGTGCCCGACGTTACCCCCTACAAGAAGCGCAAGGTCCGCATCCTGAACGGCGCACACACCGGCTTTGTGCTGGGCGCTTATCTGGCAGGCTTTGACATCGTCCGCGACTGCATGCACAACGATACCGTGCGCGGCTTTATGAACAAGATGCTGCACGAGGAGATCATCCCCACCCTGCCGCTGGACAAGAAGGATCTGGAGGACTTTGCCTCTGCTGTTGAGGACCGCTTCAACAACCCCTTCGTCAACCACGAGCTGATGAGCATCTCCCTGAACTCCACCTCCAAGTGGAAGGCCCGCAACATGCCTTCCTTCCTGGCTTACATCGAGGAGCAGAAGCAGCTGCCCAAGTGCCTGACCATGTCTCTGGCTGCCTACATCGCCTTCTACTCCAACGATATTCAGGAGCGCACCGCAGACGGCCTGATCTGCAAGCGCCCCGCAGGCAACACCTACAAGATCCAGGACGACGCATGGGCACTGGACTTCTACTACGCACACAAGGACGACACCGCTGCGCAGCTGGTGCATGCTGTGCTGACCAACACCCAGATGTGGGATCAGGATCTGACCAAGATCGAGGGTCTGGAGGCCGCTGTGCTGGCAGATCTGGAAATGATCCGCGCTCAGGGTGCCGAGGCTGCTTACAAGAGCTGCCTGTAAGCTGAAAAATCAACCTACCCGCACAACAAAAGGGCTGCTGCTTTGGGCAGCAGCCCTTTTGTGCGATACGATAAGGAGAACAACTATGCCGCAGGCAATTCATATCAGCCCCATCGACAATGTGGTCGTCGCCCTGCACCCCATTGCCAAGGGCACGCTGGTGGAGGTGGACGGCCTTGCCGTCACCGCACTGGAGGATATCCCGCAGGGTCACAAGATGGCAGTCAAGCCCATTAAGAACGGCGAGAACGTCATCAAGTACGGCTTCCCCATCGGTCACGCCACCGCAGACGCCGCCCCCGGCACCTGGATGCACACCCACAACGTGCACACCAACCTGTCCGGCGAGGTGGAGTACAGCTATAACCCCGCCCCGGATCTGGCTCCGCTGCCTAAGGTCGAGCCGGAGACCTTTATGGGCTTCCGCCGCAAGGACGGCCGCGCCGCCATCCGCAACGAGATCTGGATCATCCCCACCGTGGGCTGCGTGAACGATATCGCCAAGAAGATGGTGGCTGACAATCAGGATCTGGTCACCGGCTCCATCGAGGGTCTGTATACCTTCACCCATCCCTTCGGCTGCAGCCAGACCGGCCACGACCACGCACAGACCCGCAAGCTGCTGGCTGCGCTGGTGCGCCACCCCAATGCCGCCGCCGTTCTGGTGCTGCATCTGGGCTGCGAGAACCTGCAGCACGATCAGTTCGTGGAAGAGCTGGGCGAGTACGACCACGACCGCGTCAAGTTCCTGACCTGTCAGGACGTGGAGGACGAGTTTGCCGCCGCCCGCGATATCCTGAAGGAACTGGCTGCCTACGCCGGGCAGTTCAAGCGCGAGCCCATCCCCGTGTCTGAGCTGGTGGTGGGCATGAAGTGCGGCGGCTCGGACGGCCTGTCCGGCATTACCGCCAACCCCACCATCGGCCGCTTCTCCGACATGATGGGCCAGCGCGGCGGCTCTACCGTGCTGACCGAGGTGCCCGAGATGTTTGGTGCAGAGGGCTTTTTGATGGATCGCTGCATCAACAAGGAGGTATTCGTCAAGGCCGAGCACATGATCAACGGCTTCAAGGAATACTTCATCAGCCACAACGAGGTGGTGTACGATAATCCCTCTCCGGGCAACAAGGCCGGCGGCATCACCACGCTGGAAGATAAGAGCTGCGGCTGCGTGCAGAAGGGCGGCACCGCTCCCATCATGGACGTCATCGGCTACGGCGACCCCGTGGTGACCAAGGGCCTGAATATGCTCTACGGCCCCGGCAACGATCTGGTCTCCGCCACTGCCATGACGGCAGCAGGCGCACACCTGATCCTGTTCTCCACCGGCCGCGGCACCCCGTTCTCCGCACCGGCTCCCACCCTGAAGATCTCCACCAACACCCCGCTGGCAGAGAAGAAGGGCGGCTGGATCGATTTCAACACCGGTGTCATTGCAGACGGTGAAAAGACCATTGACGAGGCTGCAAAGGATCTGCTGGATCTGGTCATCCGCGTGGCCAGCGGCGAGCAGACCAAGGCGGAAAAGCACGGCTTCCGCGAGATCTCCATCTTCAAGGACGGCGTGGTTCTGTAACTGAAAAAGGGCTGCTGTACGGCAAAATGCGGTACGGCGGCCTTTTTGTGCATAAAAAGAAGGGAAGTGTATGGAATGTTGGGCGCAAATGGAGTGCTGCTGTTGACACTGCTGCTTTATGCGGCTATCATTTATGGTGTAGTACGCTTGATCAAATATCTGATCCGCTACGGCATCGACTACTACTTCAAAAAGCTGGATGCACGGCAGACCGAGCACAAGGAATGACCCGCCGGGGCGACCCGGCGGCAATAATAGGAGGCTTTTACTTATGAATCAGATCACCACCCGGTACATCACCGAGAACGGCGCCTGCTACGAGCAGTACGTCATCACCGACCCCGAGGCAAAGACCGCCCTCACCATCACCCCGGAGCGCGGCGGTATGATCACCAGCTTTACGCTGGACGGCGAGGAGTTCGTCTGGACCCGCCGCCCCAATTTCTCCGAGTGCAACCGTCCCCGCTTTGGCGTGCCGGTGCTGTTCCCCAGCTGCGGCAACCCGGACAACGGCGTGCACATCTTTGACGGCAAGGCCTACCCCATGGAGACCCACGGCTTTGCCGACCTGTGCGCATGGGAAGTGGAAAGCGTTGGCCCGGACGGCGTGACGCTGGCACTGGAGTCCACCCCGCTGACCAAGTTCCTCTATCCCTTCGATTTTACCCTGCTGCTCAACTATAATCTGGAGGGCAACAAGGCACTGGTCAGCCTGACCGTCATCAACGAGGGCAACACCGATATGCCTTTCAGCTTTGGCTACCACCCCTACTTTACTGCCTCCAAGCTGGAGAACGTGGAGTTCGACATCAAGTGCGCTACCTGCTCCGAAAACGCCAAGGGCGAGCAGCCCGCCGCCCCGGAAAAGATCACCCTCACCCGCAAGGAGGGTGCAGACAACACCATCCGTCTGCTGACCGGTGTGCAGTTCCCCATGACCTTTACCGACAAGGGCAACGGTCACAAGGTGACCGTGGACGCCGACGAGACCTTTGAAAATGGTGTGCTGTGGCAGCAGGATGCCGAGAGCTTTGTCTGCATGGAGCCTTGGAACGGCTGGGCCAACAGCGTGAACGAGGACGGCAAGCACGAGGTTCTGGAGCCGGACGAGGCCATAACCAGCGAGTGGAGCTTTACCATCGAGAAGGTCTGAGAACTTTTCTGAATAGCATTTTTTAGCAAAATCGGGCAGCCTGCGGGCTGCCCGATTTTGCTTACTCCTTTCCGTGAAAAAAGGGGTTCTGAAAAGCCCGCAGGCTTTTCAGAACCCCGAAATTTAAATATCTTTTCCGCTGAAAATGCCCAGAGCGCAAGCGGAGGGCATTCAAAATCGTCTCGCCCGGAAAGGAAAACGGCCTTTAGTGGCAATTGCCAGCGCAGCCGCCCTTGTCGGCGTGGCAGGCGTGAGCGCCGCAGCTGTGGCTCTCCTCGTGGTCGTGGTGGGTGCAGCGGGCGTTGGGGTCAAAGACCAGCGTGCCGGCAAGATAAGCCGCCGCAGCGCTGTCGGCCTCGCCGGTGATGCCGCCGCACAGCCGGATGCCGGCCTGTGCCAGTGCCATCTGTGCACCGCCGCCAATGCCACCGCACAGCAGCACGTTCACGCCGTTGCGCACCAGAAAGCCCACCAGTGCGCCGTGGCCCTGCCCATCGGTGGAGACCACCTCGGCACCGGTAATGCGGCCCTCCTCAGCGGTGTACAGCTTGAACTGTGCGGAGTGGCCGAAGTGCTGGAACACCTGACCGTTTTCATAAGGAATTGCGATCTTCATACTAAAAACTCCTCCCTGTGTACGAGATTTTCTCTCCCTATTCTAACAGATTGCGCTGAAATAGGGAAGAGTGCCCGCGCTTTTTGCGCCTTTTGGGGCGGAAAACATAGCCGGTATGTAAAAATGATATCAGAAACTGCCGTAAAATGTATTATAATAGAGCCCGAAAAGAGGGTACAAGTATGAAAACAAAGCATCGCGGACAAATGTCCGAGTCCTTTCTTACGGCGGTGTTCCTTTCGCTGTCCGGCGGCTTGCAGGACGCCTACACCTATCTGTTCCGGGGCAAGGTGTTTGCCAATGCCCAGACCGGCAATATCGTGCTGCTGAGCGCCAATATCATGGATGGCCGGTGGGATAAGGTGCTGCACTATCTGGTGCCTTTGTGCGCCTTTGCGCTGGGGGTTCTGGCTGCGGAAAAAATGCGGGAGCGCTTTCAGGCAATGCAGCGGCTGCACTGGCGGCAGCTGGTGGTGCTGGGCGAGGTGCTGCTGCTGTTCGCGGTGGGCTTTCTGCCGCAATCGCAGAACCTGTTGGCCAATGCCATCGTTTCCTTCTCCTGCGCCATGCAGGTGCAGGCCTTCCGCAAGGTGGACGGCTACGCCTTTGCCAGTACCATGTGCATCGGCGACCTGCGCAGCGGCGTGGAGGCTTTCTGCATCTGGCGCAAGACCCACGAGCCCCGCGCAAAGGACAGGATGGTGCGGTACTTCGGCATCATATTCCTGTTCGCGCTGGGGGCTGGGCTGGGCAGTAAAAGCGCGGCGCAGCTGGGCGGCAGAGCCATCTGGATCTCCTGCTGCTTTTTGCTGGTCAGCTTTGCGCTGATGTTCATCCGGGAGGAGCTGGAGGAGAACCCGGTCATTGAAAAAGATCTGACCGCCATCCGGCAGGAGACCCGGGAGATCGACCGAACCCTGAAACAGGAATTGCAGGAAGAACAGCGGGAGTTGAAACAGAGCACCCGGAAATAACAGAAAAGGGGCTGCTGCACATCATTGGTGCAGCAGCCTCTTGCTGTATTGGTTTTATTTGTGCTCTGTGCTCCGAGCCCCGGCCTTGGTCAGCAGCTGCTGGAACTTGCGGGCGGCGGTGTTCAGCGGACGGTGATGGTCGTAGACAAGGCAGATGGAGCGGGAGGGGATGATCTCCTGCAAGTGCAGCTGCACCAGCTCCCCGCTGGCCAGCAGGGGCGCTGCCATAGGCTCCGGCATAAAGGCCAGTCCCAGCTCGCTTTTGACCAGCGTAAGCATCTGGTCTGTGGTGGCGGCCTCGGTGTCCGGCTTCAGCACCGCGTCGTGTTCCAGAAAGAACTGCCGGTAAAAGCTGCGGGTCATGCTCTCCTCGTTCAGACAGATCAGGGGGTAGCCGGCCAGTTCCTTCAGGTTCAGGGTCTGGCTGGCCAGCGCCGTAAAGGTCTTTCCGCCCACAAGCACCTCATAAAAGGGCATCAGCTCTACCATTTTCAGCCCGTTTTCCACCTCTGCGGGGGTGGTCACGATGGCAAAATCCACCTCGCCGTTGCGTACCGCCTGCACCGCCTGCGGGGTGGAGTGGTTGGAGATGCGCAGCCGGATGCCCGGGTACTCGGTGTGGAAAGCGCGCAGCTTTTCCGACAGGTAGATGTTCAAAGCGGTCTCGGTAGTGCTGATGCTGATGGCACCGTGCTCCAGCGTGGCGGTGGCGCTCAGCTCCTCTTCGGCGTCCTGGATCTGCACCGCTGCCGAGGCAATGCGGGAGTACAGCAGCTCTCCCTCCGGCGTTAAGGTGACGCCCCGGTTGGAGCGGATGAACAGCACGCAGTTCAGCTGGCTTTCCAGCCGGTTCATGGCGTGGGTGATGTTGGGCTGATTATTGCCCAGCACCCGCGCCGCGCGGGTAAAGTTCTGATACTTTGCTACATAGTAAAAGATTTTGTAGTATTCCCAGTCCACATACATGGGTGCAGCCCCTCTTTCCTGTCGGGCTTCCGGCGCGGCCAGCGGCAGAAGCGGCTTTATGCTCTTCTTGTATCATAGCACGGCGCGCCGGAATTGCAAGCGCTTTTTACGGCGCGGTTGTGCCGGATGCGGGTAGCAACCTTTGCAATGTAAAAAACATATTGCTGCTATACACAGGATACTTTTTACATATTCTCTGCACGCTCGTATAATATACACCGCGAACAGGAAACAAGAATGAAAAGAAGGTAAATGAAGTTTATGCTGACCGCTGTTACTGGAATCAACTGGGGCGATGAGGGCAAGGGCCGCGTCATCGACCTGCTGGCCGAAAATGCCGATATCGTTGCGCGCTATCAGGGCGGCAACAATGCCGGTCATACCGTTGTGACCGAGAAGGGCAAGTTCATCCTGAACCTGCTGCCCTCCGGCATCCTGCACCCGGAGGTGACCTGCGTGCTGGGCACCGGTATGGTGATCGACCTTGAGCATCTGGCCGGGGAGATGGAGGCCATTGAGGCGCGCGGCGTGAAGGTAGAGCCGGAGAACCTGAAGCTCTCCGATAAGGCTACCATCTCCATGCCGTGGCACAAGGTACAGGATGGGCTGGAAGAGGACCGCCTTGCCAAAAAGGGCAGCGCGTTCGGCTCTACCCGGCGCGGCATTGCCTACGCTTACAGCGACAAATACCGCAAAAAGACCCTGCGTCTGGGCGACCTTTTGCATCTGGACGAGGAGCGCACCCAGAACCGCCTGCACATGATTTTGGACGCCAAAAACATGGAACTGGCGGGCTGCTACCATCAGGAGCCCATGAGCTACGATGCCCTGCTGAACTGGTGCAGGCAGCAGGCAGCGTACTTTGCGCCCTTCATCTGTGATGTGGGTGTTTTCTTGCAGCAGGCGCACGACAGCGGCAAGCGCATCGTGCTGGAAGCACAGCTGGGCGCGATGCGGGATATCGACTACGGCATCTTCCCGTTCACTTCCAGCTCCAACACGCTGGCGGCCTACGCGCCGCTGGGTGCGGGCATCCCCAACTGCAAGCTTGACCATGTGGTGGGCGTGCTGAAAGCCTACTCCACCTGTGTGGGCGCTGGCCCCTTTGCGGCAGAGAACGCAATGGACGAGGCGTGGAACGAAAAGCTGCGCAAGGCCGGCGGCGAGTACGGCGCGGCTACCGGACGTCCCCGCCGGGTAGGTCCCTTTGACTGCGTCGCCAGCCGCTACGGCCTGCAATGTCAGGGCGCGGATAAGATCGCGCTGACCAAGCTGGACGTTCTGAGCGGGCTGAAACAGATCCCGGTCATCACCGGTTACAAGCTGGATGGAGTGGAAGTCCCCCGCTTCGACACCCTGTCCGACCTTGACCGCGTGCAGCCGGTGGTCACCCTGCTGCCCGGCTGGAACAAGGATATCTCCGGCTGCAAGAGCTGGGCAGAACTGCCCAAGGAAGCCAAGGCCTATGTGGAGTTCCTTGAAAAGCAGCTGGGGCACGAGATCCAGTTCGTTTCCACCGGCGCGGAGCGCGAAAAGTTTGTGCTGAAGGGAGAATGGCTGTGAGACATTTTATTGAGCCCGGCAGCTTTTCTCTGGCCGAGCAGCTGGCACTGCTCGACCTTGCCGACCGGATGGAGGCTGACCCCGCGCCCTACGCACACCTGTGCGACGGCCGCATTCTGGCAACCCTGTTCTACGAGCCCAGCACCCGCACCCGTCTTTCCTTTGAGTCGGCCATGCTGCGGCTGGGCGGCAAGACGCTGGGCTTTGCAGGGGCTCAGCTTTCCAGCGCCAGCAAGGGCGAAACGGTGGCCGATACCGCCCGCGTGGTAAGCAACTATGCAGACGTCATTGCCATGCGCCACCCCAAGGAGGGCGCACCGCTGCGGGCGTCCATGTATGCGCGGGTGCCGGTCATCAATGCAGGTGATGGCGGCCACGCCCACCCCTCCCAGACCATGATCGACCTGATGACCATCCGCCAGCGCAAGGGGCGGCTGGATCATTTGACCATCGGCTTCTGCGGCGACCTCAAGTTCGGCCGGACGGTGCACTCCCTCACCGCCGCGCTGAGCCAGTTCGAGGGCAACCGGTTCGTGTTCATCTCGCCCGAGGAGCTGCGCATCCCGCAGTACGTCAAGGACGAGACCCTGACCCCGCTGCACCAGAACTACAAGGAGACCGCTGACCTTGAAGCCGAATTGCCCGGGCTGGACGTGCTGTACATGACCCGCATCCAGAAGGAGCGCTTTTTCAACGAAGAGGACTATCTGCGGTTGAAAGGCTGCTATGCGCTGGACGAAAAGCTGCTGCAGCAGGCGCCGCCCACCATGCCGGTGCTGCATCCGCTCCCCCGCATCGACGAGATCAAGCCGGACGTGGACAACGACCCCCGCGCCGCCTATTTCGATCAGGTGCATAACGGCGTGTATATTCGTATGGCGATCATATTGGCACTTCTGGGCATCCCCGACCCGCTGACCGGGAAAAAGGTGCTGGAAAGTATATAAGTTGGAAAACAGGGCTGCTGCACAAAGCAAAGTGCAGCAGCCCTGTTTTTGCGTCTGGTATTTTTGCAGGCTCGCCCTCTCAGTCTCGCTGCGCTCGCCCGCAGCGCCGCCGCTTCCGTAGGAAGCAGGCGCTGCAAATGCCGTTTGCCTTTACGACCCTCCCCGTGAAAAGGCAATTCTGGAAAATCCGCAGATTTTCCAGAATTGCGAATTTTAAATAATTCTTCCGCTGAATATGCCCAGCAACGACGACGACCGCCGCCAGTGGCGGAAACAGGGAGGAGTTGTTGGGGCAGCGGCCAGCAAGACGCGAGTGCCGTTCAAGGCACGAAGCGGATGCTGGGTGCCGCAACCCGGAAAACGCGGAGGGCATTCCCGATCGTCCCGCTACCCCCGCAGCGGCGGGTCTGGCACAAAAATCATGGTGCCCCGGGCAGAAAAAAGCAGCTGCGGCATCATGCAGCTGTACCCCAGCCACAGCACCGCCAGAATGCACAGCACCAAGAGCACCCGGCGCAAAAGTACCGGATGCCGGGCGGGGGAATAGCATTTTCTGCGGTCACGCTGCATAGGCTGTGCCCTCCTTTTTCAAGGCTCTGCCCAGCTTATGCCGCAGCAGAAAGAATTGTGCACCGGCGGGGTTTGTGGTAAGATAACAGGGAAGAACCACGGAGGAACTGCTTATGCTGACCATTACACTGCTGGGCACGGCTGCCACCATGCCGCTGCCGGAGCGCGCCCTGACCGCCGCTGTGGCGGAGTGCGGCGGGCACAGCCTGCTGCTGGACTGCGGCGAGGGTACCCAGACCGCCGCCCGCCGCGCCGGGGTGAACCTGATGCGCGCGGATGCCATCTGCCTGACCCACTACCACGGAGACCATATCTTTGGTCTGCCCGGGCTTTTGCAGACCCTTGGGGCGCAGGGGCGCACCCGTCCGCTGGCGCTGCTGGGGCCGGAGGGGCTTTTGGAGGTCTGGCGGGCAGTGTATGCCCTGACCGGGCCGCTGCCCTACGCGGTAAAGCCGCTGGTCTGCCGCGCCGGGCAGCCGGTGGCGCTGGATGCTCTTTCGGATGGGTGGTCCGCCGGGGCAACGCTGCTGCCGGTGGCCACAAAGCACCGGGTGCGCAGTCTGGGCTACCGGCTGGACCTGCCCCGGGCGGGCAGGTTCGACCCGGAAAAGGCACGGGCACTGGGCGTACCGGTGACCCAGTGGCGGCTTTTGCAGCGGGGACAAGTTGTGCCGCTGGCAGAGCGTATGGTGCAGCCCGCCGAGGTGCTGGGCGCACCCCGCAAGGGGCTGCGGTTCGTCTTTTCCGGCGACAGTGCGCCCTGCCCGGCGCTGGAGCAGGCGGCGCAGAGGGCAGACCTGCTGCTCTGCGATGCCACCTATGCCCTGCCGGAGCAGCAGGAGCAGGCCGCGCAGTGGGGGCACAGCACCTTTGGCCAGAGCGCAGCGCTGGCGGCAAAGGCCGGGGCAAAGCGGCTGTGGCTGGTGCACTATTCCCCCATGATCACCGACCCGGAGGAGCAGCTTGCGCAGGCGCAAAGCCTCTTCCCGGCGGCAGAATGCGGCTTTGACGGCAAACGCATCACCCTGCATTACGAGGAGAACGAAGAATGAAGCTGACACTTGACCCCGGGGCGGCTGCCCTGCTGGACGCCCTGCACGCGGCGGGCTACGCAGCCTATGCCGTGGGCGGCTGCGTGCGGGACAGTCTTTTGGGGCGCACCGCCCACGACTGGGACCTGTGCACCAGCGCCCTGCCGCAGCAGGTGATGGAACTGTTCGGGGCAGAGCAGTGCATCCCCACCGGCTTGCAGCACGGTACAGTCACCATCAAATACGGCGGGCAGCTGTACGAGACCACCACCTTCCGCACCGAGGGCAGCTATACCGATGGCCGTCACCCGGACGAAGTGCAGTTCGTACCGGACGTGCGGGAGGATCTTGCCCGGCGGGATTTTACCATCAACGCCATGGCCTATAATGAGGCCGAGGGTCTGGTAGACCCCTTTGGCGGGCAAAAAGACCTGCAAAACGGTCTGCTGCGGGCGGTGGGTGAGCCGCAGCAGCGCTTTACTGAGGATGCGCTGCGCATTCTGCGGCTGTACCGCTTTGCCGCAAGGTTCGGCTTTGCGCTGGACGCAGCCACCGCCCGGGCGGCGCGGCAGCTGGCACCGCACTTGGACTGCATCTCTGCCGAGCGCATTCAGGAGGAACTGGCAAAGCTGCTGGCTGCCCCGCAGCCGGGGGCGTATCTGGAGCCCGCCGTGCTGGCGGTGGTGCTGCCGGAACTGACCCCGGCGGCGCTTGAAGCCGCAAAGCCGGTGGTGGATGCCTGCCCGGCGGGGGAGGAAAACCTGCCGGTGCGCTGGGCGGCGCTGCTGGGCGCTCTGGGCGAGGCCGACACCCGCCGGGTGCTCAAGCGGCTGCGCTGCTCCAACGCCTGCATTGAGGAGACCGCTGTACTGGTGCGGGAAACGGCAGGGGAGGGCGTGTCCGAGGAGAAAGCTTCTGCACACCCCGGTGATATCCACATTCGGCAGCTTTTAGGCCGATACGGGCTGTGCACCGTGGAGCGGCTGTGCGCGCTGTGCGCGGCGCTGCACCCGCAAGCTGCCCCGACTTGCGCCCTTGCGGCACAGCGGGCGCGGCAGCTGGATGCCGACGGCGTATGCTGCCGGGTGAGCCAGCTGGCGGTGAACGGACGCGACCTGATGGCGGCGGGCATCCCGGCAGGGCCTGCGCTGCGCCGGGTGCTGGAGGCACTGCTGGACGGCGTCATCCGCGCAGAATATCCCAACGAAAAACTGGCGCTGCTGGCTGCGGCAGAAAAAATGACAAACGAGAAATCATAATGCCGCGCAAAACGCTTTTTGCGGCAGAAAATGCCGACGTCTTGACAAGCGGTTTATGCTGCGGTAGTATTATACTACTGCTTTAGTATGTTGAACCCATAAAAGGAGAACCTATGACCACTCAGAACCCTGCAAACCGTCCCCGCGCCCTCATTGCCATGAGCGGCGGCGTGGATAGCTCGGTGGCGGCCTGCCTGATGCAGCAGGCGGGCTACGACTGCACCGGCATCACCATGCGGCTTACCCACAACGAAACGCTGGGACAGTCCGGCTACCAGACCTGCTGCTCGGAAAAGGATATCGAGGACGCCGCCGAGGTGGCCTTTGCGCTGGATATGCCGTATCAGGTGCTGGATTTTACAGCCGACTTCCGGGCACAGATCATTGAAAAATTTATCCGCGTCTACGAGGCGGGCGGCACCCCCAACCCCTGCATCGACTGCAATAAATATATGAAGTTCCGCCACCTGCTGGACTGGGCGGAGGAACACGGCATGGAGTATGTGGTTACCGGCCACTACGCCCGGGTGGAGCAGGACGCAGCCACCGGCCGCTGGCTGCTGAAAAAGGGCTTGGACGAGGGCAAGGATCAAAGCTATGTGCTGTATAACCTTACGCAGGAGCAGCTGGCGCATATCCGCCTGCCGCTGGGTGCGCTGCACAAGACTGAGGTGCGAAAGATCGCGCAGGAGCACAGCTTTATCAACGCCCAGAAGCACGACAGTCAGGATATCTGCTTTGTGCCGGACGGCGACTACGCCCGCTTTATGGAGCAGTTTACCGGCAAGCACTACCCTGCCGGGGATTTTCTGAATCAGAGCGGCAAGGTAGTGGGCACCCACAGCGGCGCAGTGCGCTACACGCTGGGGCAGCGCAAGGGGCTTGGTCTCGCGCTGGGTGCACCGGTGTATGTCTGCGGCAAGGATATGCAGGCCAATACCGTCACCGTCGGGCCGGAAAGCGAGCTGTTTGACCGCATCGTTTACGCAGAGGATGTGAACTGGATCGCCATTCCGGCGCTGACCGAGCCGCTGCGGGTCACTGCCCGCACCCGGTATCATCAGGCTGAGCAGCAGGCCACCGTTTACCCCGCAGAAAACGGCTTCCGGCTGGAATTTGACCAGCCCCAGCGTGCCCCCACCCCGGGGCAGGCTGCCGTGCTGTATCAGGGCGATGTGGTGCTGGGCGGCGGCACCATCACCCGCGTAGAAAAGTAAGGAGAACAAAATGCAGGATCAGTATTCCCGCACCCAGCTGCTGCTGGGTGCAGAGGCTATGGAAAAGCTGCACCACGCCCGGGTGGCAGTGTTTGGTATCGGCGGCGTGGGCGGCTATACGGTGGAGGCGCTGGCACGCAGCGGCGTGGGCGCACTGGATCTGATCGACGATGACAAGGTCTGCCTGACCAACCTCAACCGTCAGATCATCGCCACCCGCAGCACGGTGGGACAGTATAAGGTAGATGTAGCGGAACAGCGCATCCACGATATCGACCCCAACATCAAGGTGACCACCCACCGGTGCTTCTTTGGGCCGGAGACGCAGGACGACTTCGATTTTACCCAGTACGACTATGTGGTGGACGCCATCGACACCGTTACCGGCAAGCTGGCGCTGGTGATGAAGTGCAAGGAGGCGGGCACGCCCATCATCTGCTCCATGGGCGCAGGCAACAAGATGGACCCCACCCGCTTTGAGGTGACCGACATCTACAAGACCTCGGTCTGCCCGCTAGCAAAGGTGATGCGCACCGAGTGCCGCAAGCGCAAGATCAAGCACCTGAAGGTAGTCTACTCCAAGGAGCCAGCCATGACCCCCATCGAGGACGACTCCATCAGCTGCAAGAACCACTGCATCTGTCCCCCGGGCACTCAGCGCAAGTGCACTGTGCGCCGCGCAGTGCCGGGCTCCAACGCCTTTGTGCCTTCGGTAGCCGGTCTGATCATCGGCGGCGAGGTCGTCAAAGACCTTGTGGGCTTTGTACCGCTGAAGGGGTAAAACCGACCACAGCTTCCTTGCTGCGTGGGACGATTTGGAATGCGCTCCGCGTTGCTCTGCGCATCATCAGCGGAAGAACGATTTGAAATTTTGAGGTTCTGAAAAGCCCGCGGGCTTTTCAGAACCTCTTTTTCGCGTTTTTTATGCGCTGCAACGTTTTATAACATAAAATTGCAACCAATTTGCAATTTGGTATTGCAATTGGGAAAGATATCGTGTATAATCTTCCCTGCACGAAAATGCAAACTGATTGCAAATTATTGAGAGACGACCCCCTGCGGGTCTTTGGAGCGATTATTTATGGAACTGTTTTTGGATGTTCTGGGCGAAACCTTGGTGGATACCGCCAAGATGCTGCCCTTTCTGTTTTTGGCCTACCTGCTGATCGAGTATATCGAGCACCGCCACGGCGAGCGCATTGAGGCGCTGCTGGCGGGCGGCGGGCGCTGGGGTGCTGTGCCGGGCGCGGTACTGGGCTGTGTGCCGCAGTGCGGCTTCTCGGCTATTGCGTCCAACTTCTACGCCTCCCGGGTCATCACGCTGGGCACGCTGATGGCGGTGTACCTTGCCACCAGCGACGAAGCAATCCCGCTGCTGGTCTCCATGCCCGCCTACTGGGATAAGCTGGCTGTTCTGATGGTCATCAAGGTGTTGTACGCCATCGTGGTGGGCTTTGTGCTGGACTTTGTGCTGCGGGGCGTGCTGCCCAAGGGGCTGCGGGGCGGCTACACCGGCCATGCGGACGAGGTGGACTGCCACGAGGAGCACAGCGATGCCGAGGGCAACGAAAAGCCCATCTGGCAGGCGGCGCTGCGCCACACGCTGGAGATCGTTGTGTTCATCTTCGCCTTCGGTCTGGTGTTCGGCATGATCGTAGAGGGCGTGGGCGAGGACGTGTTCGCCGAGGTGCTGGGCGGCATGGGCTTCTTCCAGCCGGTGGTGGCGGCTCTGGTGGGCTTGATCCCCAACTGCGCCGCCAGCGTGCTGCTGACCCAGTTGTATGTGGAGGGTGCGCTGCGCTTTTCCAGCCTTGTGGCGGGGCTGTGCACCGGTGCGGGTGTGGGCTTGGCTGTGCTGTGGCGTGCCAACCCCTCGTGGAAGCAGAACCTCTTCATCACCGGCCTGACATGGGCTGCCGGTGCCTTTGTGGGCGTAGCCATGCAGGTGGTCGTGGCGGTGTTTGCCTGATAAGGAAAGATATTTTGAATTTCGGGACAGTGGAATGCCTGCGGGTATTCTGCTGTCCCATTTTTCTTTTCCCCCTCTCCCGCTAGACTTTGAAATGTGTTATACTGGGAGAAAACGATGCACACAGGAGAGATGACCATGCAATATAAGATTCTGGCAAGCGATTACGACAACACGCTGATGCCCTTTGGGGAGGCAAAGCCCCGCCCGGCGGTGGTAAAGGCGGTAAAAAAGCTGCAAGCCGCCGGGGGCAAGTTTGTGCTCAGCACCGGCCGCTCTTACCCGGCCATCCGGGATAAAAACCAGTTGGGCGGCATCCGGTACGACTACGCCATTACCTGCAACGGTGCCTGCGTGGTGGACAGGCAGGGCAACGTAATAGCCGAGCATCCGCTTACCAGCGAGGAGATGTATGTGCTGGTGGATTTTTGTGAGGATTATAACTACCCGCTGCAATTCAACTTCCGGGATGCCTATTACGCCTACTGTGAGTACGAGTATCTGCACACCGGCTATCAGATGATGAACAGCCCCGGGCTGGACTGCGTGGACGGCGAGGATCAGGACAGGCATCTGGTGGATATGCCCCACGCCGCCTTTGCCGCCATGCCGCCGCAGGAAGTGGAGCGCTTCCACGAAAAATACGGCTACCTTGGCCTGCACTGGATGCAGGTGGGTGCGCAGAACGCGGACGGCTACTGCTACTACGATATCGTGCGCGGCGGCATGGATAAGAGCGTAGGACTTGCCGACCTGTGCGCACAGATGGGGCTTACGCTGGCCGATGCCGTGGCCGTGGGCGATTCTGCCAACGATGTGGGAATGCTGAAGGTCGCAGGTCTGAGCGCCTGCATGGCAAACGGCACCCCGGACGCCAAGGCCGCTGCCGACCGGATCATCGGGGACGTGCGGGAGGACGGCGTGGCGGCGCTGATCGAGGAGCTGTGGTTCGACGGCCCCCGCGCTGAGCCCTCCGGCAAAGACCTTGGCTCTGCATGGGGCAATATTGAAAGCGCAGGCGGCAGCTTATGAGCTTTGCACCGGTGTACGATGACCGCAGCCGGGCGCTGATTTTGGGCACATGGCCCAGTCCCAAAAGCCGGGAGATGGCCTTTTACTACGGCCACCCGCAAAACCGGTTCTGGCCGCTGCTGGCGGCGCTGACCGGGGAGCCGCTGCCCGCGCGGGAGGATATCGCCGCCAAAAAGCAGCTGCTTTTGCGCCACGGGCTGGCGCTGTGGGATACGCTGGAAAGCTGCACTATCACCGGCGCATCGGATGCCTCCATCCGGAATGTGGTGCCCAACGATATCGCCGGGCTGCTGCGCAAAGCACCCATCCGGGCGGTGTTCTGCAACGGCGCTACGGCTTACCGTATCTACACAAAATATCAGCAGCCCCTTACCGGCATCCCGGCTGTCCGTCTGCCCAGTACAAGCCCCGCCAACGCTGCCTGCAGCCCCGCCCGGCTGGAAGCGCTTTGGGGCGCAGCGCTGGCAGACTGGATCGTAAAATAATGACAAGGCTGTAAATTCTTTTGCGGGATACTTGCGTTTTTTTGCGGACGTTGTATTATGGATATCATAAGGGGCGCACTGCCCCGGACAAGGAGAAATGACCATGAGCAAGATCATCTGCACCCAGAAGCCCAGTGTGCTGCCCTTTTACGCGGCGGTGCTGGTGTTCGTGGTGCTGTGCGCGGCGCTGCCGGTGTATAAATTATGGGCGCTGCTGGTGGCGCTGGGCGGTGCCGCCGTGGCCTTTGGCGTTGCAAAAAAGACCTGCCCGCCCCGGGTGGTGGAGCACGAGGTACCCTTCCACACCGGTGTGGAGGATGTGGACCAGATGCTGACCGATATCCAGCAGAAGCTGGACACTCTGCACGCACTGAATGAAGCGTTGCCCGACCCGCAGCTGTCCGCCGCTATGACCCGCATGGAAAAGGCGGGTCGCTCCATCGTGGAAGCGGTGGAAGCAAACCCCGCCAAGGCAAAGCAGGTGCGCCGGTTTGCCAACTACTATCTGCCGGACGCCGTAAACGTTTTGCAGCAGTACGCAAAGCTTGCAAAGCAGGGTGTGCGGGGAGAGAATGCCGCCGCCATCCGCGCCGAGGTGGAGCACAACGCCGCCTCCATTGCCACGGCTTTTGAAAACCAGCTGGATGCCCTGTACGCGGCAGAGAGCATGGACCTGTCCGCAGACCTGACCGTTTTGCAGAATATGCTGAAAGGGCAGGGTCTGAGCAAGTAAAACCGGAATATCCCCTTGGGATTTTGAAAGGAAGGAATCACTTATGGCTGACAATAACCTGAACTTTGATCTGGATGCCCCCGCAGTGCCCACCCTGACGCTGGACCCCACCCCCGCTGCTGTGCCGCAGGAGGAAAAGCCCGCCGCTGCCCCTGCCCCGGAAGCACAGGTGAAGCTGACCCCCGAGGAACAGGCCATGGTGGATCAGTTTGCCCAGAAGATCGATATCACCAACAGCCAGCAGGTGCTGCAATACGGCTCTGCCTGCCAGAAAAAGATCGGTGATTTCTCCGAAGCTGCCCTCTCCAAGGTGTCCACCAAGGATCTGGGCGAGGTGGGCGATATGATCACCGACCTCATCGGCGAGCTGAAGAGCTTTGACGCCAACGAGGAGCAGCAGAAGGGCATCATGGGCTTCTTCAAGAAGAAAACCAGCCAGCTGGATGCCCTCAAGACCAAGTACGACAAGACCGAGACCAATGTGGAAAAGATCCAGTCCATGCTGGAAGCCCATCAGGTGCAGCTGCTCAAGGATATTGCCATGCTGGACAAGATGTACGAGCTGAACATGGCCTACTTCAAGGAGCTGAGCATGTATATCCTTGCAGGCAAGAAAAAGCTGGCCGATGTGCGCGCCAACGAATTGCAGCAGGCCATGGACAAAGCCAAGGTCTCCGGTCTGCCGGAGGACGCACAGGCTGCCCGCGACCTTGCCGATCAGTGCGAGCGCTTTGAGAAAAAGCTGTACGATCTGGAGCTGACCCGCAACATCAGCCTGCAGATGGGCCCCCAGATCCGTCTGCTGCAAAACAACAACACCATGATGGCGGAGAAAATCCAGTCCACCATCGTGAACACCATCCCGCTGTGGAAGAACCAGATGGTGCTGGCACTGGGTCTGGCACACAGCCAGCAGGCTATGCAGGCCGAGCGCGCCGTGACCAACATGACCAACGATCTGCTGAAGAAGAACGCCGAGGCGCTGAAGCTGGGCACCATCGAAACTGCCAAGGAGAGCCAGCGCGGCATCGTGGATATCGAGACCCTGCAGCAGACCAACAAGAGCCTGATCGAAACGCTGGACGAGCTGAACAAGATCCAGAGCGAGGGCCGCGCAAAGCGTGCCGCCGCCGAACAGGAGCTGACCCGCATCGAGGACGAACTGAAAACCAAAATGATGGAGATCCGGAGCTGAAATGGCAAACGCTGATTTTTCTCAGAACAAACAAACCGCTCCCGGCGGTTTTGACGCGGGCAGCTACCGCGAAAAAGCCCAGCCGGAGCAGACCGTAAGGCTGACGCCCCGCCAGCAGAAGTTGGCTGCACTGGAAGCAAAGCTGCCCGCAGCGCTTTCCACCCGGGCAGCGGCGCTGGCTTTGAGTGTAGTGGTAATGCTGGCCGCTTTTTTCGGCTTTGGCAGCGCCAAGCTGCGGGGCAAATACAACACCGCCCGCCAGTGGTTCACCACAGGGGTCGCCGCCGACAACGGCTATAACCTGAGCGAGGAGCTGACCACCAGGGAGAATACGGCGGCGAATATCCTGACCACCGCCTCCAACACCCTTGGCGCAGACAACGCCGAGGTGCTGGCTGCGCAGACGGCGCTGAACGATTTCTCCGCTTGTCTGCAAGCGGTGCAGAACGGCGGTAAAAGCCAGACGCTGACCTCGCTGCCCTATTATCAGGGCAGCACGATGCACGCGCTGTATCAGGCCGATCAGGCACTGGGCGCTGCCATCGACCAGCTGTATGCAAAATTGCAGGAGCAGGCCGCCGACCCCATGAAGATGGGCGCGGTGCAGGGGCAGTACGGTCAGTTCAACAGCGCAGCCACCATCATCGGTACCTTGCAGTATAATACGGCGGTGTATGAATATCAGAAGGATGTCGGCGGCTTCCCGGCCAGTGTGCTGGGCGCTTTGTCCGGCGTGAAGGAGGTTGAGCCCTTCGCATGAAAAACTTTGCAAAACGCATCAGCGCACTGGTGCTGGCCGTGGTGGTCAGCGCGGCAGTGCTGTGCCCGGCGGCCTTTGCCGCCCAGCTGCCCAGCCTGCCAAAAGACCAGTGCGTGGTGGACGGTGCCGGTGTGCTGAGCAGCAGCACCGTGCAGACCATCACTGAACTGAACGCCCAGCTGGAATCCAGCTGCAGCGGCGCACAGATCGGTGTACTGACAGTAGAATATACGGGTAATGATTCCACAGAGGATTACGCCACACAGGCTTTCAACGCTTGGGGCATCGGTTCGTCCTCCCAGAATAACGGCGTGCTGATTTTACTGGTAATGGAGTCGGCGCAGTACGCGGACGGCGACTACTACCTGACCTACGGCAACGGCTTCCGCAACACCACGCTGGCAAAGCAGTCCAGCGCCATCGCCCAGACCATGGAAGATCAGTTCGCAGCACGGAACTATGACGGCGCGGTGACCACCTGTGCCCGGAACGTGGCAAATACCATCGCGGATATCTACGGGGTCAGCCTTTCCGGCAGCATGGGCAATGGCAGCACGGTGCAGCCCGGCTATCAGGGCAGCCAGAGCGGCGGCAGTGCCGTGACCGACATCCTGACCCTTGTGGTCAGCGTTGTGTTGCTCATCGTCATCATCCGGTCGGTGGCCTATGTTTTTGCCAGCCCCTGCGGCTGGCTGTGGTGCTTCGGCGGCCCGCGGCCTCCTCGCAGACGTCGCGGCCCGCCGCCGCCCCCACCGGGCGGCTTCTATGGCGGCTTCCGCGGCCCCCGGCCTCCGCGCGGCGGCGGCTTTGGCGGCATGGGCGGCGGCTCCTTCGGGGGCGGTGCCGGACGCGGCGGTTTCGGCGGCGGCAGCTTTGGCGGCGGCTTCGGTGGCATGGGCGGTGGTTCCAGCCACGGCGGCGGCGGTGGCCGTGGACGATAATGAGAATAAAAAGAGAAAGGCGGTGGCGCTTTACCACTGCCTTTCTCTTTTTTATGCCGTTTATCGTGAATGAAATTCATTTGACAAAACAATTTTCGTAACTTATACTGGATGACATCACGAAAAAATAAAGGAAGTATCTGTCATGCTGACTCTGGATAAGATCTACCACGCCGCCTTTGTACTGAAGGACGTGGCGAGAAAGACCGACCTCATCGAAGCCCCCAAGCTGTCCAAGGACTGCCAGCTGTACCTTAAGACCGAGAACCTGCAGGCCACTGGCAGCTTTAAGGTGCGGGGCGCTTACTATAAAATCAGCCAGCTTTCCGAGGAGGAGAGCGCCAAGGGCGTCATTGCCTGCTCTGCGGGCAACCATGCGCAGGGCGTGGCACTGGCGGCTACCCGGCGCGGCATCCGCAGCATCGTCTGTATGCCGGACGGCGCGCCCCTGATGAAGGTGGAGAACACCAAAAATCTGGGCGCGGAGGTCTGCCTTGTGCCCGGCACCTACGACGAAGCCCACGACAAGGCCGTGCAGCTGCAAAAGGAGTATGACATGACCTTTATCCACCCCTACGATGACGAGCAGGTTATCGCCGGGCAGGGAACCATCGGCTTGGAGATCCTCGACCAGCTGCCGGATGTGGACGCTGTGGTGGTGCCGGTGGGCGGCGGAGGACTGATCTCCGGCATCGCTTTTGCCATCAAGACCCTGCGGCCAGAGGTCAAGGTATATGGCGTACAGGCCGAGGGCGCTCCCAGTATGTACCGCAGCCTGCACGAGCACAAGTACCAGACCCTGAAAGCTGCTTCTACCTTTGCGGACGGCATTCAGGTCAAGACCCCGGGCGAGCTGACCTATCAGCTGTGCGAGCAGTATGTGGACGATATCGTTACCGTGACCGAGGACGAGACCGCAGCGGCCATCCTCTCCCTGATGGAGAACCAGAAGCTGGTGGCCGAGGGTGCAGGCGCTGTGCCGGTGGCAGCGGTGCTGTTCCACAAGCTGCCGGTGGAGGGCAAAAAGGTGGCCTGCGTTATCTCCGGCGGCAACATTGATGTGAATATCCTGAACCGCGTCATCACCCGTGGTCTTGTCATGAGCGGCCGCAAGGCAAACCTGACCATTGCACTGGAGGACAAGCCCGGCCAGCTGAAAAAGGTGGCCGAGGTGGTATCCCGCTGCGGCAGCAATGTGGTGTCGGTGCAGCATGACGGCTCCGACCCCAATATGCCCATCTCCAGCTGCTTCCTCAAGCTGACGCTGGAGACCCGTGATGCCGCTCAGATCGAGCAGATCCGCACCGAGCTGACCAAGGCCGGCTTCCAGCTGGTCAGCGAGCGGGTGTAAACTTCATCGTTTGCCAGAGCGAAAAGAGAACTTACCTTAAACTTAAAGTAATATAGAGGAGAAAATATACTATGAAAGTCGTTTCTACCACCAACGCACCTGCCGCCATCGGCCCTTACAGTCAGGCACTGGATCTGGGCAATATGGTGTTTGTGTCCGGGCAGATCCCGGTAGACCCCGCCACCGGCACGATGGCCAATACTGTGGAGCAGCAGGCTGCGCAGAGCCTTGCAAACCTGAAGGCGATTCTGGCCGAGGCGGGGCTTTCCATGAACAATGTGGTCAAGACGGTGATCTTTCTGGCCGACATCAACGATTTTGCCGCAGTGAACGCAGAGTACGCCAAGGCCTTTGCCGAGCCGTTCCCCGCCCGCAGCTGCGTGCAGGTGGCAGCCATCCCCAAGGGCGCAAAGCTGGAGATCGAGTGCATCGCCGTGCGGGACTGAGCAAAAAATAAGAGAACAAAAGCGGGACACCGGAGCATCTGCGGATGCTTTGGTGTCCCGTTTTTTGGCATGATGTTCGGAAAGCCGGTTTTTACTTCTGCACACCGGCCTCGCATTGCTCGATGAATTGCTTGGCCACCCGGGGGCTGCGGCCACCGGCACGCAGGGCGAAGGCCTCGGCCTTGAGCAGCAGCTGTTCGGTGGGCATCTGGATGTTATGCTGCTTTGCCAGTTCTTCCAGAATGGTCTCGAACCGTGCCTTTTCCGGCCGCTGGAAGGTGACCGTCAGGCCGAACCGGGCAGAAAGGCTCATCAGCTCCTGCCGGGTGTCGGCCTCGTGGATGTCATCGCCGGTGCGGTCCGAGAGGGTCTCCTTGATGAGGTGGCGGCGGTTGGAGGTGGCGTATACCGCAATGTTCTGGGCGCGGCCGCCTACGCTGCCCTCCAGAATAGCCTTCAGGGCGGCAAAGTTGTCGTCGTTGGCGGTAAAACTCAGGTCGTCGATGAACAGGATGAACTTGAGCGGGTTTGCCGCCAGCTTGTCCATCAGGTCGGGGATCTGGTACAGCTGGTTCTTTTTTACCTCTACCAGCCGCAGTCCCTCGGGCGCAAACTCGTTGGCAATGGCCTTTACCGCGCTGGATTTGCCGGTACCGGCGTCACCATACAGCAGCACATTGTTGGCGGGCATCCCGGCCAGTAGTGCCTTTGTGTTGGCAATCACCTTTTCCCGCTCCTTCTCGTAGCCGGGCAGTTCGGAAAGGCGCTGCGGGTCGGGGTATTTTACCGGCACAAGCTGGCCGTTTTCCACCGTGAATACATGGTGCTTGGCAAACATACCGTAGCCTTTTTTGCCCACCTCGCTCATGCGCTGGGCGTAGGCGGCGGCAAGGTCGAGCTCACAGGTCTGCCACCGGGGCAGAAACGCCAGCTCCGGCCGCTGCGCCTGCTCCGAGTAGGCGGTCTGAAACAGCTCGTCCAGCGTCAGCCCGCACAGCTGCTGCAAAAATTGCAGCTCGCTGTCCAAGGCGCTTTGCAGCAGCGCGTCCAGCTGCCCGGCAGCGGCCTGCCGCACACAGATGGTCTCGGCCTCCAGCACAGCATTGCTCAGGTAGCTGCCCCAGTTGGTGGTGTACTCGAACAAAGCGGCCTCAAAGGCGGCTACGGCATCGCACACCGGACCGTAGGAAGAACTGCCGGCCTCCATGCGGTCGGTCAGGTCTAAAAGCCTTGCCACAACAGGGTCGTTCAGCAGGGCGCGGAACACAACAAGCCCGTGCAGATGGGCATTCCATTCTCTCAGTTTCATAGGTGATCCCTTTTCCTCTCCATTAGCACATACCCTACAAGACGCAGGTACGCGGATATCAAAAGTATACAGCGGTTTGGGCGGGGATGCAAGGGGTGTTAAAAACGCTTCATCTTTGGGCTGATTCAGGTTACAAATTGTCGATTGACAAAAGCCCGGTTTATAGTATAATTTACATCAACAAATGCGCAGATGGGAAAAAGTACCACACGATCCCCACTGTTCAGAGAGCTGCCGTCTGGTGCAAGGCAGTCAGCGTTTCGTGCGGAAAATCATCCCGGAGCAGCCTGCCCAACGGGTGCAAAACCCTTGTAAGCAGCGCCGGTTGCAGCCGTTACCGTGCAGGGCTTTGTTGGAAGCCCGTGAGAGGGTGTGCACAGCACGCCAACGAGAGTGGTACCGCAGAGAGCTTGATGTTACAAGGTCTTTGTCTCTTGAAAGAAGCAGGGGACAAGGGCTTTTTCTTTTTCAAAAGCTCTCCCTGAGGGAATGGATAAGAAGTGGAACAGGAATAGGAGCAACACCATGCAGTTGAATGGTTCTCAGATCTTTGTAGAGGTCCTGTGCGAGCAGGGAGTGGACACTCTTTTTGGCTACCCCGGCGGCGCTGTGCTGAATCTTTACGATGAGCTGTATAAGAATGCCGACCGCATCACCCATGTGCTTACCGCCCACGAGCAGGGCGCAGCCCATGCCGCGGACGGCTACGCCCGCGCCACCGGCCGCACCGGCGTGGTGCTGGCCACCAGCGGCCCGGGTGCCACCAATCTGGTCACCGGCATTGCCACCGCCTATATGGACTCGGTGCCCATGGTGGCCTTTACCGGCAACGTGCCCACCAGCAGCATTGGCAAGGACGGCTTTCAGGAAGCGTACATTGAGGGCATCACAGTGCCCATCACAAAGCATAACTTCACGGTGCGCCGGGTAGAGGACTTGGCTGACACCATGCGGGCAGCCTTCCGCATTGCACAGAGCGGCCGCAAGGGCCCGGTGCTGGTGGACATCCCCAAGGACGTGACCGCAGCAGTGTGCGAGTTCACCCCCAAGCAGCCGGAGCCCATCCGCACCGTGACTACCTATAATGAGGAGCAGGTGCACTGGGCGGCAGACCTCATCAACGCCGCACAGCGTCCGCTGGTGTACTTTGGCGGCGGCGTGCGCAGCGCAGCCAGCTGCCAGCCGTTGCGGGATCTGCTGCACAAGGCGGAGATCCCCGCCACCTACACCCTGATGGCCGCAGGCGTTGTGCCCTATGGCGACCCGATGAATCTGGGCATGCTGGGGATGCACGGCTGCTACACCTCCAACCGGGCGGTGGCAGAGTGCGATGTGCTCATCGCGGTGGGCACCCGCTTTTCCGACCGCGTGGCGCTGAACCCCAAGACCTTCGCCAAAAACGCCACCATCATCCAGATCGACATTGATGCCAGCGAGCTGGGCAAGAACGTGGATGTGGATCTTTCCATCGTGGGCGATGCAGCCTATGTGCTGAACGCCATGCTGCCCCAGATCAAGCCCGCCAAGCACCCGGAATGGATGAAGATGATCCAGGGCTGGCAGGCACAGGATTACCACCCCGTGTCCGACCCCACCCGGCTGATGCCCCATCAGGTCATCGGCGAGGTGTGCAACCAGTGCGGCCCCGACGCCGTGTATGTTACCGACGTGGGTCAGCACCAGATGTGGGCGGCGCAGTACCTGCGCCACACCAAGAGCCGCGGCTTTATCACCAGCGGCGGCCTTGGCACCATGGGCTTTGGCTACGGCGCCGCCATCGGTGCCCAGATGGCACTGGGACGCCAGCAGCGGGTGGTAATGTTTACCGGTGACGGTTCCTTCCATATGAACCTGAACGAGGCCTGCACCGCCGTCAGTTACGAGCTGCCCATCATCACGGTCATCTTCAACAACTCGGTGCTGGGCATGGTACGCCAGTGGCAGACCACCTTTTACGGCAAGCGTTACAGCCAGACCGACCCCCACCGCAAGACAGATTTTGTCAAGTTGGCAGACGGCTTTGGCCTGAAGGGCTACCGCTGCACCAACCTGCCGGAGTTTCAGGAAGCCTTTGCAGATGCCTTGCAGCAGAAAGGCCCCACTTGGATCGAGTGCATCATCGACAAGGACGAAAAGGTGCTGCCCATGATCCCCGGCGGCGGCGATATCAACGACATCATCATGGAATAAGGAGGACACAGCATCATGGAATCTGATCAGCGCAGGGTCATCAGCCTGCTGGTGGACAACCAGAGCGGCGTTCTTGCCCGGGTGTCCAACCTGTTCTGCCGCCGTGGCTTCAACATCGACAGCCTTACGGTGTCCGCTACCAACGACCCGGCAGTCAGCCGCATCACGGTGACCATTACCAGCGACGAAAAGGCTTTGCAGCAGCTGGTATTGCAGACCGAGCGTCTGGAAGTCACCCGGCAGGTGTTCGTGCTGGACAGCGAAAAATCGCTGGAGCGGGAGCTGCTGCTGCTCAAGGTGGAATCGGACGTGCACAACCGCACCGAGCTGCGGGAGATCGCCTGCATCTACAAGGCCAAGATCATCGACCTTTCGCCGGACAGCATGGTGTTTGAGCTCATCGGCAGGCCGGACAAGCTGGACGCATTCTTAAAAATGTTCGAGGGCTACAACATCCTTGAGCAGTGCCGCACCGGCGTTACCGCACTGGAGCGCGGCGGGATGCACCAGCATATCCAGAAGCCGCCGCAGGAGGTGCGCTCCGTCCAGCTGCCCCCGCCGGGCGCAAGACGGGCATAACAATAAAACCTCTCGGCCATGAGCGCCTGAAGCCTTCCCCCGGTCGGGGGAAGGTGGCGCGTAGCGCCGGATGAGGGCGCACCTATACACAGAGTACCCCTCATCAGTCTGCTGCGCAGACAGCTTCCCCCCAAGGGGTGAAGCCTTTAGCGGAAACCTGAAACTCAGCGGCCATTGCGAGACTGAGAGGGTTGTAACAAAGCTTTTCCGCTCGGGGTGAGCGAAAGATAGAACAGAGCATACAAGACCGGAAGATAAACCAACCAGAAAAAGTAAAAGGAGACTAACGATTATGGCTATCAAGAAATACTACGATTCCGACTGCAACCTCGGCGTGCTGGACGGCAAGACCGTCGCTGTCATCGGCTTCGGCAGCCAGGGTCATGCACACTCTGAGAATCTGGCCGAGAGCGGCGTCAACGTTGTGGTCGGCCTGCGCAAGGGTTCTGCCCACTGGGCAAAGGCTTCTGAGTTCGCAGCCACCCACGAAAACTTCAAGGTGATGGAAGTGGAAGAGGCTGCCAAGGCCGGTGACGTTGTCATGATGCTGGTGCCCGATGAGCTGTGCGCCGATATCTACAACACGCAGGTGGCTCCCTACATGACCGAGGGCAAGGCACTGGCCTTTGCACACGGCTTCAACATCCACTTCAAGACCATCACTGCTCCCAAGAACGTGGACGTCATCATGATCGCCCCCAAGGGCCCCGGCCACATCGTGCGCCGCCTGTACACCGAGGGCGAGGGCTGCCCCTCTCTGATCTGCGTGGAGCAGGACTACACCGGTAAGGCCAAGGACATCGCACTGGCTTACGCTTCCGGCATCGGCGCTGGCCGCGCAGGCATCCTGCAGACCACCTTCAAGGAGGAGACCGAGACCGATCTGTTTGGCGAGCAGGCCGTGCTGTGCGGCGGTGTTTCCGAGCTGATCCACGCCGGTTTCGATACGCTGGTGGAGGCCGGTTACGAGCCCGAGATGGCCTACTTTGAGACCTGCCATGAGATGAAGCTGATCGTTGACCTGATCAACGAGGGCGGCTTCTCCAAGATGCGCTACTCCATCTCCAACACTGCCGAGTACGGCGACTACCGCACCGGCAAGCGCCTGATCACCGAGGAGACCCGCAAGGAGATGAAGAAGGTTCTGACCGAGATCCAGGACGGCACCTTTGCTTCCGAGTTCCTGACCGAGATGAGCCCCAAGGGCGGTCGCAAGGTGCACTTCCTTGCCAAGCGCCGCATGGAGGCTGAGCTGCCCATCGAGAAGGTGGGTGCTGAGCTGCGCAGCATGATGAGCTGGCTGAAGAAGTAATGAACTCCCCCAGTCGCCTGCGGCGACAGCCCCCTCAAAGAGGGAGACTTTTGTCTGACCGCAGCGTGAAGCCTCCCTCCGTGAGGGAGGTGGCATCGCGCAAGCGATGGCGGAAGGAGTTCAGCCAAAAGCTGCTTTTAAAACTAAGAAAGGCTCCCTCCTTTGGGAGGGGGTCTTTTGTTATAAGGAAAAGAGGAACAAACCATGAGAAGTGACAACGTGACCAAGGGCTCGGAGCGCGCACCGAACCGCAGCCTGTTTTATGCGCTGGGCTACACCCCGGAGGAACTGGAGCGCCCCCTCATCGGCGTGGTGAGCGCCCACAGCGAGATCGTGCCCGGCCACATGAATCTGGATAAGATCGCCGAGGCCGTCAAAGCCGGTGTGCAGATGGCCGGTGGCACGCCCATCCTGATCCCCGCCATCGGCGTATGCGACGGCATCGCCATGGGTCATGTGGGCATGAAGTACTCTCTGGCCTCCCGCGAACTGATCTGCGACAGCGTGGAGACCATGCTGATGGCACACCAGCTGGACGGCCTTGTGCTGGTGCCCAACTGCGATAAGATCGTGCCCGGCATGGTGATGGCAGCGGTGCGCATGGATGTGCCTGCCGTGGTCTGCTCCGGCGGCCCCATGCTGGCCGGCAGCTACGGCGGCGAGGAAGTGAGCCTTTCCAAGATGTTCGAGGCCGTGGGCGCTTACAAGGCCGGTATGATCACCGACGAGCAGCTGGAGGACTGCACCTGCAACTGCTGCCCCAGCTGCGGCAGCTGCTCCGGTATCTACACCGCCAACAGCATGAACTGCCTGTGCGAGGCCATCGGCATCGCCCTGCCCGGCAACGGCACCATCCCGGCTGTGTACTCCAAGCGTTTGCAGCTGGCAAAGCACGCCGGTATGGCCGTGATGGAGATGGTGCGCAAGGGCATCACCGCGCGCCAGATCATCAACGAGCGCTCCATCCGCAACGCGCTGACCTGCGATATGGCGCTGGGCTGCTCCACCAACACGGTGCTGCACCTGCTGGCCATCGCCTACGAGGCCGGTGTGCCCATCGATCTGAAGCTGTTCAACGAGATCAGCGCCAAGACCCCCAACCTGTGCCATCTGGCACCGGCTGGCCCCACCCACATGCCGGATCTGTACGCAGCGGGCGGTATCCCGGCAGTACAGGCAGAACTGGCCAAGAAGGGCTTGCTGGATCTGGAGGTGCCCACCGTCACCGGCAAGACCCTTGGCGAGAACATCAAGGGTGCCCATATCCTGAACGAGAGGGCCATCCGCCCCATTGAGAACCCCTACTCTGAGACCGGCGGTCTGCAGATCCTGTGGGGCAACATTGCCCCGGACGGCTGCGTGGTCAAGCGCAGCGCCGTGGCCCCGGAGATGCAGCAGCATTCCGGCCCGGCGCGGGTGTTCAACAGCGAGGAAGAGGCCATTGCCGCCATCTACGCGGGCAAGATCGTCCCGGGCGATGTGGTGGTCATCCGCTACGAAGGCCCCAAGGGTGGCCCGGGTATGCGGGAGATGCTCAACCCCACCTCTGCGCTGGCAGGCATGAAGCTGGATAAGACGGTGGCGCTCATCACCGATGGCCGCTTCTCCGGCGCATCCCGTGGTGCCGCCATCGGCCACGTCAGCCCGGAGGCAGCCTCCGGCGGCCCCATCGGCCTGATCGAGGAAGGGGACACCATCACCATCGATATCCCCAACGCCTCCATCACGCTGGAGGTCAGCGATGCAGTGCTGGCAGAGCGCAAGGCAAAGTACGTTGCGCCCGAGCCCAACATCAAGACCGGCTGGCTGAGCCGTTACGCCCGCATGGTCACCAGTGCAAATCTGGGTGCGGTGCTGAAATAAACGTAACGAAAGCGCCTGTTGTGCGGATGCACAACAGGCGCTTTTTTCACTCTCCGTATTTCATGAACATGGCGCGGACGGTGAGGAAGATGATCTTCCAGTCCACCCAGAAGCTGCGCTCCTGGATGTATTTCAGATCCAGCGCCACCCACTCGTCAAAGCTCATCTCGTTGCGGTGGGGTGCGATCTGCCAGTAGCAGCTCAGCCCGGGAGTGACGTACAGTCGCTGGCGCTGGTAGTCGTTGTACAACTCCACCTCCCGGGGCAGTGCGGGACGCGGCCCCACGATGCTCATGTCGCCCCGCAGCACATTGAGCAGCTGGGGCAGCTCGTCCAGACTGGTCTTGCGCAGAAAATGCCCCACCCGGGTAATACGGGGGTCCCCCTTGATCTTGAACACCGGGCCGTCCATCTGGTTCTGGCTCAGCAGCTCATTCAGCTGCTCCTCGGCGTCCGGGCACATGGTGCGGAACTTATACAGCCAGAACAGCTTGCCGTCCCGTCCTACCCGCCGCTGCTGGAAAATGGCTCCGTCTCCGGGGCTGTCCAGCACGATGGCAAGACTGATCACCAGCGCCAGCGGCGCAAGCAAGATCAACGCCAGCAGGGAGAATACGATATCCTGTGCGCGCCGCAGCACCCAGTAACGCCGGTGGCTGCGCAGCATCTTTTCCCGGTCGATAGAAATTTGCGGGGCGGCGTTGATTGTTGACTCCATGCGATGACCCACTCCTGCCTGTAAAATCTTTACATTATTTTAACATAAAACAGGACGCAATTCAACCAGATAAAGCGCGGCGGACGGGGGCAGAAAGTATGCTGAAAAAAGTGCTGAAAAAAGTGAAAAAGGTAGTTGACAAAACCTCTTTCTCATGCTAAAATAAACAAGTCGTCCGGTGCACGGATGCACAACAAATGAATATGGGCGTGTTCCCGAGTGGCCAATGGGGACAGACTGTAAATCTGCTGCTTTCAGCTTCGGTGGTTCGAATCCACCCGCGCCCACCAAACAAGAAAAATCCGAACCTGTTTCCGATTGGAGAAGGGTTCGGATTTTTCGTTTTCTTCGGGTACGATAACGAAGGCTCCCGTGGAAGATACAAAACTCCGATACCTTGTCACAGACCGTAACCACACAACAAGAGTTTGGAGGACACAATGATGAAATACGATGCAAGAGCCTGTTCGTTCAATATGGATACCGGGTGTGTGGAGCTGCTGCTCCAAGATGGGCGTAAAATCTCCATCGACTGCACCGGGGTCGAGGATGCGCTGGATGTCACCATGGCACAGCGGACGGAACTGGACTACCTGATCTACAATGACCCGCTGGCGTATGCTGATCTGATTTTGAATGGTGAACCGGAGAAATATCTGCGGAATGTGGCTGAGAGCCACGGGCTGGAGGATTAAGGGCAAAAAAATAAGAGGTGTGCCCAAGCGGGCACACCTCGGTGAGAAACATCTATGTAAGGCAGGGCGTTCCCTTTACCGGGAGCGTCCTGCTGTTTTTATGCTGCAACAGGCAAGGCTTGCAGAGCTTCCTGATCTTTCAGCCATTCCTCATATTCACGCTGGCCTTCCTCACTGTTGAAAAACTCAACCATGGAGGGATAAAAGCAACGCGCAAGGGTCTTGATTGCTTCATCCGGGTAGCCGGATTTGTTCGACTTCTTCTTTTTGTTCAAATGGTATCCTCCGAAAATCAAAGTTCCATATCCTGCCCACGCCTGCGGTTTCGCTGCTGCACATTCATGGTGAGCTCCTGCTTGGGGGCAAGAATCTTTTCCAGAAAGCCGCGCACCAGTTCGGGCGCACGGTGGAGAGCATCCAGATAGGGTTTCACGTCGTACCACAGGTCGTGGTACTTGTTGCTCCAACGAACGGCCTCCTTCTTGGCGGTGGAAAGTTCTTCTTTCAAGCGGCGGTTCTCCACGTCCATCATATAGCCGTGGTCGGCTTGCTTTTTCAGCTTGGAAAACTCTTCTTCGGTCAGCGAGTAGTTACCGAGAAAGGTGCGCTTGCCGATATAATCCAGATCGCGCGCATGAATGAGGGCTTCTTTCGTGAGCGTGGCCTTTTTCTGCACAGCGGCAAGTTCCTTCTCCTTTTTGGAGAGGGTCTGACTGGTTTTGGCAAGCGACTGCGCCTTTTGGTCGGCTTGGGCGGTCAGGCTGTCCAGACGTTCCTGCTCCCGCTGGACTTTGAACTGGGTGACGGTCAGGTGTTCTTCGGTGCTGCCGTGCTCACCGCGCTCTACATCCGTGTACCCGGCATTGCGCATATAGTTGAAGAAATCGTCTTGCAGGACACTGTACGACTTCTTCAGGACTGGCTTGCCGCTCTTTTGCAGGACAGGCTTTCCAGCATCGTCCAGCAGGGGCTTGGAAGCCCACTTCTTGCTTCGGCTGACCTGCATGACGGTCTCCTTGACTGTGCCGACCAGTGCCTTATCCTTGCAGCGTTTCGACCACAGGATCTGCTTTTCCACCACAGGTACATAGACCACATGGAGGTGGTAGTGGTAGACCTCCCTGCCTAGTGCTTCGGTCATGGCACGGTTGATCTCGTCGGCGTGCATGACTGCCGAGAGGATATACTGCTCACCACCCACGATCTGAACGGCTGCTTTGTAGGCATTCTCATAGAACTGCTTGGCGAACTCGTAGCCGCCGTGGTTGTCAAAGTAGGCCGAGTTGACATCAAAGATAAGCTCGCAGT
>Ga0129312_1000428_pt1 | contig 37160 bp, 32 predicted proteins | sample O827metagenome_FD_94434 | JGI IMG/M metagenome (GOLD analysis project Ga0129312, IMG submission 94434) | Orangutan group fecal microbial communities from Wisconsin, USA - O827 metagenome | ecosystem: Host-associated > Mammals > Digestive system > Large intestine > Fecal | place: USA: Wisconsin... | reverse complement strand
GATGTCGCCTACTAATGACGGGTTATCTGTTCCGGTTGCTGCACAGATCCATGTTCCGCCCCAGAAGAAGCCCTGAGGTCCTTCGGTTGCGCCCCAGCCACCCTGGTTTGCGATAGATCCGTCTGTATCAGCTGCCATTGAGAAGTCTACGAACCATGCGGGTCCAAAGTAGCAGAAGGTCTTTCCTTCCGGATAGAAGCCCTTTGACCAGTCATCTGACCACAGATCAGCTGTTGAGGTCTCGCCTGCATCTACCATTTCCTTAGACATATCTACCCAGTTCTTGATGTTAGGGTCGATATTGATCTTGTTGTCCTCTACCCACTTGGATGTTACGTTGTTAGAGAATACACGGTATGTATCGTTTGCTGAAGATGTCATCTTGTATCCGGCATCTTTCATCTTCTTTGCTGTATCAAGGAAGGTATCCCAATCCTTTACTGCTTCCTGTACATCTGCAGGATCATCGCTTCCTAATACTTCCTTGGCAGCTTCACGGTTGTAGATGAGTACGCCCGGGCAGCCCTGCCATGATACGCCCTTTAATACGCCGTCACTGTCTGTTACGACATCCTTGGTGTACTGATACTGATCCTTTAAGTCATCCTCTGTAACTCCAAGGTCAGCCACGTTCATGGTGTACTCGCTGTTGACATACTTTAATGCGTAGTCAGCCTCGATCAGGAATAAGTCTACCTTATCATCTGCTGAAGCATCAGCCTGCTTTAAGAGCATCTCGTCAAGGTTGTTCTGGTAAGCATTGTCATCAGAAGGAGTGATGGTCCACTTTACGGTAACATCGCCGATCTTACCGGTTGTTCCGTCTACTTCCTCGTATCCGGGATAGTGAGCGATCAGACGGCTCTTGAACTCTTCGTTCCATGCCTGGATGTTTAATACCTTTCCTTCGTCTGCTGCGGGCTCTGCATCTGCGGTATCGTCTGCTGCAGGCTCCTCTGCGTCTGCGCTGTCATCTGCTGCAGGCTCCTCTGTCTGAGTGTCATCTGCTGCAGGTGCATCTGCCTTGCTTCCGCAACCTGCTAACATGGTTGCAACCATTGTAGTTGCCAATAATGCGCTGATTACTTTCTTTTTCATATTCTTTTTCCTCCCTTAAAGAATGATCGTTTAAAAAGTTACTTGTTATATATTGATATTTGATTCCGTTATCCGGTCAAATATAAATACCGTTGTTATTGTTCCGGTCATGCCTTCGGATTGATATCCGCTACCGAATGTCCTTCGTACACCTCGCCTCCGACTGAGATCGGCTGGATCAGTGTGGATTTCGGTTCCTCGATCAGACTGATCAGGTTCTCTGCTGCCTCGCGTCCGATCTTCTCTGTGTCCTGTTTCAAGGTTGTCAGCTTCGGTTCGATATGTCTCGCGATCCGGATGCCATCATAACCGGCTACCGAGATATCTTCCGGAATGCGAAGCCCGCGGGCCTTGATCGCGTTGATGCCGCCAAAGCTGGCGAAATCATCCGGATATAAGATACAGGTCGGTGGATCGGGCAGATCCAGTAGTTCTTCTGTCTTTTTGTAGGCCTGCCTCGTATCTCTGTACTCGGCCTCCTTGACATATTCATCAGGTACTTCGATTCCCAGTTCCTTGGTCGTCCGGTAAAAGGATGACAGGCGGTTCTGTGTAACCGATGAATCCGCTCCGTGAATGTATGCGATCTTGCGATGTCCCTTCTGATATATATAGGTAACAAGCTGTTTCATACCATTCACATTGTCGGAAACGATTGCGATCCGGTTATTAAACAGATGGTCGATCGTGACGACCGGCACATCGCTTCGGATCAGTTCAACGACTTCGGGATCATTAAAATCGATACAGGCGATCACCACTCCATCGAAGCCTCTGTGCTTTGCATGTTCTAAATATGACATCCTGTTTTTTCCTTTTTTGGAACAGTTGATAAATGTGATGTCATATCCGTGCTTTTCAGCAGTCCGTTTGAAACTGTCGAGAACAAAGGAGAAATAATCATGTGTCAGTCCGCTCATCGCTCCGTCTACAAATAAGACTCCCAGGTTGTTCGTCCGGTTTGTCTTTAACGCCTGTGCTGCGGAGTTGGGAAAGTATCCCATGTCCTTTGCGGTCTGTCTGACGAGTTCCTTTGTCTTTGCACTGATGTCTCTGTGATCGTTCAGTGCTTTGCTAACGGTCGCTACAGATACTCCACAAACCACTGAAATATCTTTCATAGATACCATAACCGTTAACCTCCTCCTTCTCGAAGCGTTTGCTGTGTTTTCGTTTCTCGAAAGCACTTAATCGTTTTCGTGATGTTATAGTACAACGGTTTTCACATTTTTGCAAGTAGTTTTCTGTAATTTTTATGCAAATTTCCCATGTTTGTGAAAGTTTTACAGTTTTGCGGCCCTGTTTTTGATGATTTCCCACAAACATCATTCGATTTCTTCCGTAGTATCTTGACTTTTACTTAATCGTTTTCTATACTATCCACATATCATGTTCATCTTTATATATAAAAAGAAACATGAAACTCACAAAATAGTTTCGCAACAACCTAAAATATATTAAGTAAAGGAGATGTGTTATGAAATTCGGATATTTTGATGATGCGCACAAAGAGTACGTGATCACAACACCCAAGACTCCGCTTCCCTGGATCAATTATCTGGGCTGCAACGAGTTCTTCTCATTGATTTCCAACACCTGCGGCGGTTATACCTTCTATAAAGATGCCAAACTGCTTCGCCTCACACGTTATCGTTATAATAATGTACCGGGCGATATCAACGGCAAATACTTCTATATCAAAGATGGTGATACCGTGTGGAACCCCGGCTGGAAACCGACGCAGACCGAGCTCGACAGCTATGAATGCCGTCACGGTATCGGATACAGCCGTTTTACCGGTTCGAAAAATCAGGTAGAGGCTTCTGTCCTGACATTCGTTCCGATGAACGATAACTGCGAGATCAGCCAGTTAAAGATCACCAACAACAGCGCTGAAACGAAAAACTTAAGTGTTTTCTCATATGTAGAATGGTGTCTGTGGAATGCAGATGATGATATGAAGAACTTCCAGCGTAACTTGAGCATCGGCGAAGTAGAAGTCATCGGTTCCACGATCTATCACAAGACCGAGTACCGCGAGCGCCGCAATCACTATGCGGTATATTCCGTAAACAGCCCGGTTGACGGTTTTGATACGAGCCGCGATGAGTTCCTTGGTGCATACCGCGGAGCAGATGATCCGATCGCTGTCGCTGAGGACGCATGCCGTAACTCGATCGCCAGTGGATGGTCGCCGATCGCTTCTCACCAGATCCGCATCACACTCGCTCCCGGAGAGACAAAGTCCTTTGTATTCGTACTCGGATATGTAGAGAATCCCGAGGATGACAAGTGGGAGAAGCCCGGTGTGATCAACAAGAAACCGGCAAATGCCATGCTCGCCAGATATCAGACAGATGCAGATGTAGAGAGAGCATATACCGAGCTGTGCAATTACTGGGATGCCCTGCTTTCTAAATATCACGTTGTATCCGAAAACGCTAAAGTAAACCGTATGGTAAATATCTGGAACCAGTACCAGTGCATGGTGACCTTTAACATGTCCCGCTCCGCTTCTTACTATGAATCCGGTATCGGACGTGGCATGGGATTCCGTGATTCCTGCCAGGATCTGCTCGGTTTCGTACATCTGATCCCCGACCGTGCACGTGAGCGTATCATTGATATCGCTTCGACACAGTTCCAGGACGGCAGCGCCTACCATCAGTACCAGCCTCTGACCAAGAAGGGTAACTCCGACATCGGAAGCGGCTTCAACGATGATCCGCTGTGGCTGATCGCCGGAACGAGCGCCTATGTACGTGAAACCGGAGATACCACGATCCTGACTGAGCAGGTACCGTTTGACAACGATATGTCCGTAGCCCAGCCACTGATGGAGCATCTGAAACGCTCCTTTGATTACATCGTAAACCATAAAGGTCCTCATGACCTGCCGCTGATCGGCCGTGCCGACTGGAATGACTGCCTGAACTTAAACTGCTTCTCCGAGCATCCGGGCGAATCCTTCCAGACGTTTGGCCCGAGCGAGGGACCTGTCGCAGAATCCGTATTTATCGCCGGAATGTTTGTGAAATACGGCGAGGAATACGCACAGTTATGCGAACTGCAGGGTGATGATGCCGAAGCCGCACGCGCACGTGCAGAAGTACAGAAGATGTATGACGCGATCTTAAAAGACGGTTGGGACGGCGACTGGTTTGTCCGTGCATATGATGCATACAGCCACAAAGTAGGTTCTAAGGAATGTGAGGAAGGCCAGATCTATATCGAGCCTCAGGGCTTCTGTGTACTGGCCGGTGTCGGTGTCAAGGAAGGGCTCGCGAAGAAAGCCCTGGATTCCGCCAAGGAGAAGCTGGACACCAAATATGGCGTTATGATCCTCCAGCCTGCTTATACAAAATATCATCTGGAACTCGGCGAAGTATCTTCTTACCCGCCGGGATACAAAGAGAATGCCGGTATTTTCTGTCACAACAACCCGTGGGTATCCTGTGCAGAGACTGTGATTGGCCGCGGCGACCGCGCATTTGAGATCTACCGCAAGACCTGCCCTGCATATGTAGAGGAGATCTCAGAGATCCACCGTACCGAGCCGTATGTATACTCTCAGATGGTCGCAGGTGCAGATGCCAAGTTCCACGGTGAGGCTAAGAACAGCTGGCTGACCGGAACCGCTGCATGGACATTTGTCAATATCTCGCAGTATATCCTGGGTCTGTATCCGACACACAAGGGTCTGTCCATTGATCCGTGTGTACCGAAGGATTTTGGTGACTTTACACTGACAAGAACCTTCCGTGAAGGCGCTTATGAGATCCACGTATCCAATCCGGATAACGTAGAAAAAGGTATCAAGAGCATTACCGTTGACGGCAAGCCGGTAGACGGATGTGTGATCCCTTACGAAAAGGGCAAGACAAATTATCACGTAGAAGTTGTGATGGGTTAATTCTCATCCCAAGCATAGAAAAAGGAGTTCCGATCGGAACTCCTTTTCTATCTGTAATAGCAGCCATACAACCCGGATTCATAAAATAGTTTCGCAATCCACCCGGCACCCATTATTCCGGCAGTTCGACATGCGGCAGATTCCACTGATAGTGCGCCGCCAGCAGCCGCAGCATTACGACGATCAGCATGCTCACGATCGCCGCAAATCCCTGATGACCGGTCTTCTGCAGCAGCAGATACGCACATGCGCCCGCGATCGATGCGGTCGCATAGACATGTTTACGAAAGATATACGGCACATTCCCGGCAAAGATATCGCGCAGTAATCCTCCGCCGACACCTGTGATCACACCCACAAACAGCAGGATCGCTGTGCCTTCATAATCTGTCTGTGCCTGTACGCCCTGGATACCGAGCACCGTAAATGCTCCCAATCCAAACGCATCCGAGAGCAGCAGCACCTGATTCCACAATGCACTGTGCAGGCTGGTCTTACGGTTCGACAACAGCATTCCAACAAAAAACGCGATCAGCGCCGTCGTCAATGCCAGCAATACATTCGCCGGGTCACGGAACGACGCGGGCGGCAGATGCCCGATGATTATATCACGAACGATTCCGCCGCCCACTGCAGTGACCAGACCGAGCACCAGTACCCCCAGCAGATCAATCTTCTTTTTCATCGCCTCGATCGCGCCGGAGATGGAAAACGCTATGGTTCCCAGTATTTCCATAAAAATCATAATATCTGTCATGTAATACCCGTTCTGTAACTATACCTATTTTTTATAACTTGAACTTGCTTGTCTGCTCGTTGAGCTCTGTACTCAGGTTGGACAGGATCTCTGTCTCATCTTTGCAACGGTCGATATTGTCTGTCAGCGTATTCATGCTCGCACTCGTCTCCTGCGTAGATGCCGCATTCTCCTCTGCGATCGCAGCCAGCTGCTCGATCACACCGCTCACGCCGTTTTTCAGATCGTTGATCGAATTTGTCTGGTCAAAGATCTCACGCGATGCCGTAGATACAGACTCGATCTCATGTTTCAGATCATCAAAAGATGTCTTGGTCTTATCCAGACGTTCAGCCTGTACCTGTGACGTCTCGCTCAGATCACGCATCTTCGATACACCGTCCTTGGAATTCGTGATCAGTTCATGCACGATCGCCTCGATCTGTTCTGCACTGTTTGCAGAATCCTCTGCCAGCTTACGGATCTGCTCTGCAACAACCGCAAATCCACGTCCACTCTCGCCTGCACGGGCTGCCTCGATCGATGCATTGAGTGACAGCAGGTTCGTCTGGGATGCGATATCCTGGATCGCTACGACTGCCTCATTGATCTTCTCTGCTGACTGGTTCGTGCGGTCTGTCTGCTCCGTTACGACACCAATCGTCTCTGCCGTCCAGCTGTTGATCTTGGCCAGTTCATCCAGCATCTGTGAGGATTCTGTTGCCAGATTGTTCATTCGCTCAATGGATGACTCCAGTATACCCACATTTGATGTATTTGATTCGATCGCGCTGCCGATGCTCTGGATATGCTCGCCAGCCGTCGTGGTCTCCTGCGCCTGCGAGGTGCTGCCGGTCGCGATTTCCTCTACTGCAATATTGACATTACCAACCGTCTCCACGATCTCCGTAAATCCCTGAATAAACTGTACATTGCTCTCAGAGAGCTTATTTCCCTGATTTTTGATCACTCCCACGATCTCACGCAGTTCGCCGTTCAGATTGCGGATTGCCTTTGCGATCAGTCCGACCTCATCTTTGCGTTCTGCCAGTATTTCTTCCTCCTCATTCGGAGTCAGATCCAGCATCGCCACACAGTCAACTACGCCGGTCAGCGTATGCAGAGGCTTCACAAGACGTCTGATCAGGATTACACCGACTGCCGTAAATATCACGAGAATACCAAACAACAGACCAACCAGTACATTTCTGGTCTGTGTCACTGCATGGAATGCATCGGATTCATCCGTGCTGACAACCAGTATGTATGAGCCCTGCGGATTGATATAATAAGCAGCGTATTTGGTCGCGCCCTTAAACACATATTCAACGCATGCCGGATCTGCGATCTGTCCATTCTGCAGATCAGCGACCAGTCCGGTCACGACTTCATTCTCGACCGGCGAACCGATCTTATCTGCAGTCGGATGATAGAGCATCGTTCCGTCTGCAGATACCAGGTATGCATAGCTGCTCGACGTGCCCTCTACCCTGACTTCAGACAGGATCTTGCTCAGTGTATCGGCGTCTGCTAACACGCCATCACCCAGAGTGGCGAGCACGGTGTCCATGATCGCTCCGTTATCCTTTGCCAAAGACAACATGTAATTCTGCACCGCAGTCCGGATCTGTTTCTGTGTCTGACTGATCGATACGTTCATCAGCACGACCGCTGTGAGCACTACGCCTGCTACAAACAATGACAACAAACGAAACATCATCGAATGTACAAATTTGACTTTCTTCTTCTGCATAATTCTTTGATACCTCCGTACATTTACAATTAATTATAATTTACCATATCCACTACATCTCGTCCATATGAAATGCGAAAAATACACAATATAGAATCCGTTTCTTAGCGGTGTAGCGCGATAAAGACTGCCGCTCCGTGTGCCGGCATGAGGATCTCCAGTTTGCCCTCACGGACCTGATAACGGATCGGCGCAAAAGAATACCCTTCATCTGATGTGATCAGCAGACGGTTCATCTCACAGTTCTGCTGTAATCCGGCTGCCCACACGGATTGTCTGATACGTCTGGGTCTGTCATCATTGTTGATCAGTATGACAAACTGCTCTTCCCGGCTGAATCTGCCATAAGCCAGATACTGATGATCACCGCCGAGCAGCTTGAGCGACCCGGTTCTTAGCGCCGGATGCGAGCGGTGCATCGCTATGATCTCCTTGTGGAAACGGATCAGATCCTCGTCCGGATCATCCCACGGATATGTCCTGCGGTTATCGGGGTCTGTGAAACCGCACACGCCCGCTTCATCGCCATAATAGAGTGTGGGCGCTCCCGGCCATGTCATAAGCATGACGACCGCTTCGCGCATAATGGGCTTGCTGATGCCCTCTTCGGCTGCATGCGCGCCCAGCTGCTCCGCGCGTCCTACTTTATGATTCGTCCTCGTCAGGAAACGGGAATGATCGTGGTTGGACAGCTGATTCATCGCGCACTGTAACGATGGCGTCAGGAAATTGGTCATATAATGATGCATTGCACCCTCAAAATTGGCTGCATTTCCGATCTGTGACGCATCATAACCATCCGAATGTTTCTCCATGCCGGTCAAAAACCAGGTCACAGGCTCCATAAATGCACTGTAGTTCATGATCGTATCCCACTGGTCACCCTGCAGCCATCCGGTCGCATCTCCGTAATGCTCTGCTAAAATGATCGCGTTTGGATTCGCATCCTTGACCGCCTGCCTGAAGTCGCGCCAGAAGCGATGATTGAACTCCTCGCTGTGTCCCAGATCCGCAGCCACATCCAGACGCCATCCGTCGGCATTGTACGGCGGTGATACCCATTTTTTACCAATCTCCAGAATATACTCATAGAGTTTCTCTGAATCGTCATAATTGAGCTTCGGCAATGTGTCATGTCCCCACCAGCCCTCATAGGTCGTATTATAAGGCCATGCATTCTGATCCTGGAACCGGAAATACTCGCGGTAATTGCTGTCCCTGCCGATGTACGCGCCCTTCTCATATGCCGGATTCTGGCAGTAGATCTCCTCTCTGTCCATCCATTTATGGAACGAACCGCAATGATTGAACACACCGTCTAAAATGACACGGATGTCGCGTGCATGCGCTTCCTCTACCAGTCGGATAAACAGCTCATTGCTCGCCTCCAGATTCTCTCTGGCGGTCACACGCTGCTGGTATTTGGTCGCCTTACGGTTGTCCCGGTCGCCGGGTGCCAGACATTCACCGCCATCCTTTACGATCCTGCCGTAATGCGGATCGATATAGTCATAGTCCTGACTATCATATTTGTGATTGGAAGGGGATACAAACAAGGGATTAAAATAGATTGCCTCGATACCGAGATCCTGCAGATAATCCAGCTTACGGCGCACACCCTCCAGATCTCCGCCGTAAAACTCCGCGACCGAGAACCCGGACGGTACCTGATTCCAGTCTTTCATCTTACGGCTGCCATGACGGATATAAAAGTATTCATTATCCTCCACATCGTTCGTCGGATCTCCGTTATAGAACCTGTCTACCAGGATCTGGTACATGACTGCACCCTTGGCCCAGTCCGGGGTATGAAATCCGGGCTGGATACAGAATTCGTACTGCGGCCGGTGCTCGGTCGTCACTCCGCAACGGTCATAATAGCAATGAATAAGCCCCGTACAGACCTCAAAATAATAGCAGAAACGTTCTGCGCCAAGCGGCACCATAACACTGAAATAATCAAACTCGTCTTCCGTCTCTGTCTTGCGCATGGCATATCGCTGTTCCCCACTGTGCAGCCAGACAATATCTACATTGTTGACTGCTGCACGGAACCGTATGATCACGGTCTGACCCGCTTCCGGCTCCGCCGGAATGCGATAGTCTGCCGTTCCATCCGAAAACAGGCCGTTTTTCTTCAACACCGGACGCATCTGCATCATATACTGCATCTTCCGGTTCATATCATAAGCTGAATATTCTCTCATTGTACTTCTCCATTCTCTGATCACAATAGCAGGACTGTGGCCCAATTTCCTACAAAGTAAAAAAGACAGGACTTTCGTCACTGTCTTTTTAGGAGAAGGTATTTTTACTATGGGGTGTAGCAAAAACCATATAATGTATTGGGGGGTTTTTACAGCCATTATAATAGCATGGATCCCCTCTGAAGTGTGCACAAACATAACATAAATACACATTTTTTTTTGTGCATATTCACATCAAACTTCTCTTTACTGTGCTAAAATCCCTCTCCACTTTGCACAAAACAACACAAATCCTCAATAAATATGTTGTTTTTACTTGTTTTATGACTGAAACAGTGCTTCGAATTCATCTCTTGTGATCTTTTCCTTCTGTATCAGAAGTTCTGCACAGCGGTCTAATACATCACGATGCTCTAAAATGATCTCTCTTGCCTTGGCATAGCTCTCATCGATGATACGCTTGATCTCCTCGTCGATCGCTCCCGCAACGCCTTCGCCATAGCCGCGCTTGTGTGCCAGATCACGTCCGATGAACACCTCATCTTCGTCATTGTCATAATTGATCAGTCCCACACGCTCAGACATACCGTATTTTGTGACCATCGCCTTGGCCATCGCAGTCGCCTGCTTGATATCCTGTGACGCTCCGGTCGTGATATCATCAAAGACCAGTTCCTCTGCCACTCTGCCGCCGAGATCCACGATGATCTCCTGCAACATCTTCTTTTTGGACAAGAACATCTCATCCTTTTCGGGCAATGGCATCGTATAGCCTGCGGCACCGCTTCCGGTCGGAATGATCGATACCGTATAGACCGGTCCGACATCCGGCAGCACATGGAATAATATCGCATGACCGGCTTCGTGGAATGCCGTGATCCGCTTCTCTTCTTCTGAGATGATCTTGCTGTGCTTCTCTGGGCCGATACCGACCTTGACAAATGCCTGCTTGATATCGTCCTGAATCAGATATGGCCGGTTCTGCTTGGCTGCAAGGATCGCTGCCTCATTCAACAGATTCTCCAGATCGGCTCCGGTAAATCCTGCGGTCGTCTGTGCGATCTGCTCCAGATCCACATCCTCTGCCAGCGGCTTATTTTTGGCATGCACTTTCAAGATCTCGCTTCTGCCTGCCACATCCGGTCTGCCAACTGTCACCTTACGGTCAAATCGTCCCGGACGCATGATCGCAGGATCGAGGATATCCACACGGTTTGTCGCTGCCATGACAATGATTCCCTCGTTGACTCCGAATCCGTCCATCTCTACAAGCAGCTGGTTCAGCGTCTGCTCACGCTCATCATGTCCGCCGCCCATACCGGTACCGCGTCTTCTGGCTACCGCATCAATCTCATCAATAAAGACGATACAGGGTGCGTTGCGCTTGGCATCTTCAAACAGATCACGCACACGCGATGCACCGACACCGACAAACATCTCCACAAAATCAGAACCCGAGATACTAAAGAACGGCACACCTGCCTCGCCCGCTACCGCTTTGGCGAGCAATGTTTTTCCGGTTCCCGGAGGGCCCACGAGCAATACGCCCTTGGGAATACGGGCACCCAGTTTGGTATATTTTTCAGGAGCACGCAGGAAATCTACCAGTTCTTCGAGTTCCTCCTTCTCCTCCTTCAGACCTGCGACATTGTCAAATCCGATCTTTTTATCAGCTGCGGATGACATCCGTGCCCGGCTCTTGCCGAAATTCATCATCTGCGCATTGCCGCCACCGCCTGCCTGGTTGTTCATGATCGTAAACAGGATGAACATCGCTGCAAATACGAGCAGTAACGGAAGTAATGATGTCAGCCAGCTCTCAGCCGGGACTTTTTGTGTCACATAATTCGTAAAATGATATTCATCCATCAGGTCAATGACACTCTGCGTATCAAACACATAGAATGTCTTCTGCGTGGAATCAGACATCGTCACGGTGACACTGCCAGTCGGGACATCCCTGCTGGGCGATATATCGACCGCCGCCACTGCAGATCCCTGTAAATCCCTCTCAAAAAGGGAAACATTATAGTCACTGGTCGAGCCGCCGCTCGTTCCGAACATGAACCATAGCAGGATCACTCCTATGATCAGCACGAAATAGAGCACTGCTCCCCGATAATTTCGTTTCAAATCAGGCCTCCTCTATTCTTCATCAAATTCTACCACACCGATGTAAGGAAGATTTCTGTAATGCTGATCATAATCCAGTCCATATCCGACTACGAATTTATCCGGTATCTGGAAACCAACATAATCCACATCTACATCTGTCACGCGCTGCTCCGGCTTATCTAAAAGCGTACACAGCTTTAAGGACTTGGGCTTTCTCTGCTGCAGATTCTCTAACAGATATGCCAGTGTACGTCCGGTGTCGATAATATCCTCTACAACCAGCACATTCTTTCCCTCGATCGGTGTATCCAGATCCTTGATGATCCGCACATTGCCGGATGAACGGGTCTGAGAACCATAGCTCGATACAGACATAAAATCCAGTGATACCGGCACCGTTACATGCTTTGCCAGCTCTGTCATAAAGAATACACCGCCCTTTAAGATGCACAGCATATAGATGTCTTCTCCCTCATAGTCCTTGCTGATCTGTGCTCCCAGCTCTGCAATCTTTGCTGCTACATCTTTTTCGGATATCAGCTCATGAATCTTCTCACTCATCTTCTTTTCCTCCGCAATATTGTACTTTTAATATTCGTCTGGTGTGTTCATCCACCTTATAATAGTCACTGATGCGATGTCCAATGACCCACATGATATGTGATCCGTCCGCAAGCAGCCAGAGCGCATCCCGCTCCTGTGCCGGTATCTTCTCATTGATCAGATAGCTCTTTAATTTCTGACGGTGTCCCTGTTCATCGATCGTCAGATAATCGCCGCTCTGCCGTCTCCGGATCTGCACATGATGTTCTATTTTATCATAATCAAAGCATTTCGTATACTTTTTTTTGGAAATTCCAATCCCTGAGATATCATCGAAGATCTCCATCCGGATCCGCTCGTCTGCGTGGGCAGATCCGGCATCCGTTTTCTCCCGCTGCCTGCGCGCAAGGACAATACCTTCATAGCTGCGCCTGGCCTCTATCCCATAGGGCAGCATCACGCGGTGACCCGTCTGATGGTCAAACAGTTCCTGCAGTGCCATGATATGTTTTGCCTGCAGATCCCTGACTTTTCCGGCGCATCGTTCCAGTCCGTGATACAACACGCGCCGCTGTATGATCGCCGGCTCGTTTGCGAGCTGTTCCCGGATCAGCAGTCCGCCGTTTTCCGTTTCCTCCACGACCTGCTCATACACTGCCTGTGTCTGTTGCTGCAGATAATCTTCTGCCTCCTGCGCCCGCGCGGCACTCTCGCACAGATGTCTGACCGCCTGCGCATTGAGCTGCTGCAGCACCGGAAATACTTCCCGGCGCAGACGGTTTCTCGTATATGCGGTATCCGCGTTCGTGGCATCCTCACACCATGGGATTCCCTGTTCTCTCAGGAATGCCTCGATCTGCCCGCGGTCGGTCTCTAACAGCGGCCGGATCACGCGCCCCCGCCTCGGCCGGATACCACCGATCCCACGCAGATCGCTGCCCCGGATCAACTGCCATAGTACCGTCTCTGCCTGATCCTCTCTGTGATGGGCGATTGCGATCTTTACAGTTCCCACTATAGATGCATCCGTCTGCTCCAGCGCCTGTGCAGCGCTCTCAAACGCATCGTAGCGCAGGATCCGGGCTGCCTCCTCGACCGAATATCCATGCTGCGCGGCATATACGCAGGCATCCACATGCACGATCTTGCAGGGGATCTGTCTGCTCCTGCAATAACAGTCTACATACGCTGCATCATCCAGGCTCTCCGCTCCCCTGATCCCATGCTCGACATGGATCACGCGAAGATCATATCCCATATCTGCCTGACAGGCGCGTAACACCTCCAGCAGACACATAGAATCCGCGCCTCCGCTGACACCCGCGATCACGACATCGCCTGTCTCGATCAGATGCTGCGAGCTGATATACTGTTCGACCCGTTTTATCAATTCGTTCATTCGTCCGTCTCTCATCCTGTGATCTCTAATCTATTTTTCCCAGATGCCTGCCACCAGCACCGTCATATCATCCCTCACCTCACCGCCGGTAAATAACAGCACACGGTCGAGGATATTTTTTGCCAGTTCATTCGGATTGACCGAAGGCAGCGTCTCTAAGATCTCGCACATCGTCTGCTCCGGAGACGGCACATGCATATGCTCCAGCACGCCGTCCGTCATGAGTATGACATAATCGCCGCCACTGACGTGCGTCTGGCGTTCTTCGATCTGCAGCTGCATATCTGCCCCGACCGGCAGATTCGCACACGGAATACAGGTGATCTCCTCCCCGCGCTTGACAAATGCGGCTGCTGCCCCGATCTTGTGAAATGCGACATCTCCCTGATACAGATCGACCATGCACACATCGACCGTGGAATACGAATCCTCCTGATCCTGCAGCACGCAGGCTGCATTGAGCATCCGAAGCGCTGCTTCCTCCGTAAATCCAGCCTCAAGAAATCTCTCCATTAACTCTAACACCATTTCACTTTCCTTACAAGCGTTGTTTCCGGAGCCCATGCCATCTGACAACATGAGCACCGTCTGTCCGTCATGATTCTCCACATAAGAAAAGTTGTCGCCGGACACGGCCGCCCCGTCACGGATCATACGGGCGACACCATATGTGCTGTGATAGAGCGTATCCTCCTCATAGATATATGGGCCCGGCAGCTTTCCAATCAGTGATTTGGAATCGTGATGCAGTACCATATCCAGATCCAGGGCCCGCACGACTGCTTTGGTCAGATCCCTCGCCGAAATACAGTTCCCCTGTCTGGAACGCGCTTCCAGAGACAGGCTGATACGTCCGTTCTTTTTCTCCATCAGCCGGACATTCTGTACCAGTATCCCCTGCTCTTTTGCCAGATAACGCAGCGTAGAGAGCGCTGTCCGCTCTTTTTTGGTCAGATCGATCGCGTCCTTGGTGCAGTCCTGCATAATATATGCCATCGCCTCTAACTGTTCGGCGATCACGGCGCGGTTTTCCAACAGTCTGTTGTACCATGCCAGATTGAGTCTGGCGCGCTCAAACACCCGTGTCGCCTCCATTGCCATGGCTTCACTGCGGATACAGCAGTCCTTCAGCTGTTCCTGTGATTCTGCCGCCGCCTTGCCGGCGTGATACATAGATGTCAGATACCCCGCCAGCGCCTGATACATCGGTGTATCGGGTCTGTCCCAGCATGCCGCACACAGCGAGCAGTCCACGCAGATATGCCCGGTGATCTCATTATGGATCTTACCCATCTCCTCGGGCGTGAGATCTCTCTTTTGCGTCTGCAGGCCGGAAAACATCTGCGCCAGCTCTCCAAAGGAGTCCGCATACCCCATCAGACGGTTCTCATCCGCCGCCCGCGGCATCGGATGATCCGGCAGCCGTTCCACGAGCAGGGGCAGCCAGTACAGCATTCTGGAGAAGATAAATACTCCCGCAAAACAGATCACGCTTTCCATCAGCTTCATTGGCAGATCATCCTGCATGGTATTGGTCAGCAGCTCTGTACATAGATGAACGGAAAACGTCACGATCGATGCCGATGCTGCCGCCGTGATGATCAGACATTTGTGATCAAGCCATTCGCAGATCTTCACGACCAGCCAGATCACCACCATCACAAGCGCATAACGCACCGTCTGTGTCACGGGCAGTGCCACCGTCATCGCGAGAAACATCACCGTTCCCAACAACAGCCGCCCCTCCCCGCGCAATAATGCGGCCGCATAATACGCAGGTATCAGAGGATAATATCCTCCCATCTGAAATCTGCACATCAATGCCCCCAGCAGTGCGATCAACAATTTTCTGTAACTTTCTTTTTTCATGATTACTCACCTCCGCATGTTTCGTCGAAGGCCATTATAGAAAAAAAGATTTTCGGAATTTGTCAAAATAAATACGGGATCTGAAAAATCGTTCGTCAAAACGCTCCTTCAAATCCCGATTTGCATCGATTACAGGTACTTCATTTATTAGAGGCAGTTCATCGTCCGGTTACGCTACTTCTCTTCACGGTAGATGATCTCATCATCATAAAATAATCCGTAGCGGTGTGCCTCTTTCTCAATATATTCCTGTGACTGCATATTCTTTTCTTTCTCTTCGAGTTCCTTCTGTCTGGCTTCCTCCTCGAGTTTCTGTTCCTCGTAGGACTGCTCCTTAGCAGAAAGTTCCTCGTTCTTATTGTATAACTTCACAATCTGGGTGGACATTAATGCGATCAGTAAAAACACCATGCAGGTGATACTGAACTTCGCCATCCGATTTTGTTTTCTTTTTCTTCTGACCATCTGCTCACATCCTCTGCCTTATAGTTTACATAAACCTATTTTAACCATCTTCCACAGCTTTTTCAACCGTTTTTTCAGAGTGAGCCATAATTTTCCACATTTCTCCCTGCCTTTTTCACGCTTCGATCCGACAAATGCACACACTCTGCGAAACGGGCGCAGCAGGATCGACTCGATCTTCTTCAGAAAGCGGATCAGCGGCGGCACACAGATCCTGCCAATACTGACTGTGTATAGCAGCATCCCGATCACAAGCGCTCCAAATACATAGCCACGCAGCCTGCCGTCATTTTTCTCATAGAGTGTGACGAATACGACGATCGCGACATAGATCCAGTAACACAGATCTTCGATATTGATCAGCAGCGCACCATGCGGCACCAGTCCGCGAAAGATCCGCAGGATATCATAGCTTGCCGCAAGAACAATCCCAAGCAGGAAAAAACAACACAACAGCGCAAGTTCTTCATAGATCCCTGCGCTGACGATCCGCACCTTCATCAGCGGAACATCCGGCTGAGCCAGGACTCGCCCTTGTGCGCATGTGAGACATCCGAATAGGACAGGGCATCGATCCTGCCCGCGATATCCACCTCGCCTTTTTCGAGCGACAGCCGGTTCACATGCAGATCTGTTCCCTTGATGAGCAGCATGCCCTGTTCCGTCTCCAACAATATCTCGCTCACATCAAATGAGAGCACATCGATCACTCCGCTGAAATTCCCGGTCTGCCGATTGTTCATCAGTACCCGGTGTGCCATTACCGGCTTTTTTTCGTCCATGCCATCACGCCCCCTTCGCATATAGTACACTCTATGCGAAGACCGGTCTAAATATACGAAAACAGCTCTGCGGCCTCATCCTTTTTTGTGGTCTGCGCGATCGCCTCTACACGCACCTTCACCGTCTTCATGCCAAACTGGATCTCGATGATGTCTCCCTCCTTGACATTCAGCGAAGCCTTCGCTACTTTTCCGTTCACGAGCACGCGGCCGGCATCGCACGCTTCATTGGCCACGGTACGTCGTTTGATCAGGCGCGATACCTTCAAAAATTTATCCAATCTCATTGTGGTTCTCTCTTTCTATTCATAATATATCTATCCTTAATATATCCATAACAAAACAGGCGGGCCTCTGTCCAGAAGCCCGCCCGAAACGTTCTATAATATAGAATTAAGCGTTTACTGTATCCTTTAAAGCCTTACCAGCCTTGAACTTCGGAGCCTTAGATGCAGCGATTGTCATCTCTTTTCCGGTCTGAGGATTTCTACCTGTTCTGGCAGCACGCTCAGATACTTCGAAAGTACCGAATCCTACTAACTGGATCTTCTCACCCTTCTTTAACTCTTCTGCTACTACATCTGTAAAAGCCTTTAAAGCAGCCTCTGCGTCCTTCTTTGATAATCCTGTCTTCTCAGCCATTGCTGATACTAATTCCATTTTATTCATGGTCTGTGTCCTCCTATTGGATGTCTATTCTTTTCTTGTCTATAATTCGCCGATATTTCGTTACACCCGAATTACCTACGCATATATTTATACTTGGTTTTCGCAGGCTTGTCAAGATTATTTCCTTATTTTGCAAAGAATTAGAGCATTTTTTGGATCATGTCCAGCACTTTTGTTCCAAGCTCTTTTGATTTATTCTCGGCATCTTCTAAGGATGTGCCTTTGACACCCAGGTAGAATTTTACCTTGGGCTCTGTTCCGGAAGGTCTCACGCATACCCATGCATCATCTGTGAGCTCATAATAGAGCACGTTCGATGCCGGAAGTCCGGTCTCACTCTCCGCACCGGTCTGTACATCTTTGATCTTGCCGGTCTTGTAATCACGTACGGCTGTGACAGTATATCCACCGATCTCCTTCGGTGCATCCGCACGCAGGGTGTTCATGATCTCCTGGATCTTAGCGAGTCCCTCGATACCCTTTAAGGTGATAGACTCCACATGATCATTGTAATAGCCGTAGCGCTCATACATCTCGATCATCGCATCCCACAGTGTCATATTTTTCGTCTTATAATAAGCTGCTGCCTCACACAGCGTCATGGATGCCACAACGGCGTCCTTGTCACGCGCATAGGTTCCGGTCAGACAACCGTAGCTCTCCTCCATACCGAACAGATACGTGCCTTTGCCCTCAGTCTCAAACTTTAAGATCTGCTGTCCGATAAACTTGAATCCGGTCAGTACCTCGATCAGCTGGATGCCGTAGTATTTTGCGATTGCATCTGCCATATTTGTTGACACGATCGACTTGATAAATGCACCGTCAGCAGGCAGAGATCCGTCGCGCTCCCTGCGCTGGCTGATGACATAATCTCCGATCAGGCAGCCTGACATGTTTCCGGTCAGTGAATGATACTCTCCGGTCTTAGAATCCTTGACATAGACACCGAGACGGTCAGCATCGGGATCCGTTGCGAGGATCAGGTCAGCATTTACCTTCTTGCCGAGCTCCAGTCCCAGCTGGAATGCCTCCTCGGTCTCCGGGTTCGGATAGCTGACAGTCGGAAAATCTCCGTTGGGCAGTTCCTGCTCAGGCACTACATATACCTTGGTAAATCCAAGTTCCTTTAACACTCGGCGTACCGGGATATTGCCGGTTCCGTGAAGCGGTGTGTACACGATCGTGAGGTCGTCTTTTACTGCATCGATGCAATCCTGATGAAGTACCAGACTCTTCAGTTCTGCGATATACGGATCATCGATATCTGCACCGATCTGCTGATACATGCCGGCTGCGATCGCAGCATCCTTGTCCATAGTCTTGACAGTCGCATAATCTGTGACTTTCTTGACCTCATCCATGATACCGGTATCATGCGGCGGTGTGATCTGTGCGCCGTCTTCCCAGTATACTTTATATCCGTTATACTCAGGCGGATTGTGGCTGGCAGTGATATTGATACCGGCGATACATCCTAATCTGCGTACTGCATAAGACAATTCCGGTGTCGGGCGCAGGCTCTCGAACACATATGCCTTGATACCGTTTGCCGCCAGACAAAGTGCTGCTTCGTCCGCGAACTCCGGTGACATGTGACGTGAGTCAAAAGCAATGGCTACACCTTTGCTCCCGCCTCCTACACTGAGGATATAATTGGCCAGACCCTGTGTTGCCTTGCGCACCGTATAGATATTCATACGGTTTGTACCGGCGCCGATCACGCCGCGCAGACCAGCCGTTCCGAATTCCAGATCCATATAGAAACGATCCTCGATCTCCTTCTCATCTCCTGCGATTGCTCTCAACTCGGCCTTGGTCTCCTCGTCAAAATACGGATTGTCCAGCCACTGCTCATACATTGCCTTGTAGTCCATGTGTTTCCCTCCTATACACTTCTTTAAGTTATATTATAAAACTGTGGATCAGTTTTTATTATCTGCCAGCGATTTGATCAGATCTGCGATCGTATCCAGATAGTCGCTGTACGAATCAGTCGCGGACGCGCCTCCCGTCGTAACGCCGGATGTGTCTGTCTGCGTGCCTGTCGTATCGGTCGCATTGCCCGTAAGGTGCGATCCGTCACCGGTCTGCTGCGTGTCCGATGTATCCTGTGTGTTTTGTGCATCCTGCGTATCCTGTGCCGGAACAGTAGTCTCCTGCTCCTCATCATCCGATCCGGATGCACCGTCATCCTGCAGCTGGGGTTCTCCGATCTCGATCACTGCATCTTCGGAATGGATCACCAACTGGCGTTCCCACGTCTCGAAACCGTCCGCTATCACGGTCAGCTGATAGACGCCGTAGCGCAATTCTACCGGTTCCTCATAATTGACCTCATCCCCATCTATGTACAGCAATGCATCCGGTACATGTACCTCAAATGTCACCTGACACATCTTCGGACCTTCACCCTTATACTTATCCAGATCGACCGTCGTCACCTCTGAACGCTTAACCCGTACATTCTTTGTATCTCCGTAACCGTCATTGGCCACTGACAGCTCATAGCGGCCTTCGGGCACCTCCATCGTCATGTTCGGTGTGATCTTTGCATAGATCTTCGTTCCGAGGCTGATCCATCCACCCTCAAACAGCTGCGTATTTGTCAGCATGATCGTACCATGCCCCTGTACGACCTGAATGGACAGGATCTGCTTGTCCAGCCCCTGCACACGTATCACGTCATTCTCCCCGATCTGTGAGACAGAGATCTCCTGATCGTTGGAAAACACGCGCACATACTGATCATACCGGTACTTGGTATCCCCGATCACCAGCATGCCGATCGACTCATCGACCGAAAAGCGCGTGATATTGTCCTGATACCAGGTCTGTGTCGCCATCTGAATGGTCGTTAGCTTTGCCTCATTATCAGGCTCTCCGATCGTCACGATACTACCCGGCTCCAGACGGTTCAGTGAAACGAACTGCCCGTGTTCATCCAGAATCTGCGTTCCCTTGGAATACGAATACTGCACCGTCCGCAGCGAATCCGGCAACCCAAAAGCGATCAGATCATTCTTCTTATCTATCTGCAGGACGATATATAATTGTGCATCTGTCACATCATCCGCCATGGGCACTTCATCGGCTTCCTCCTGCGGCTGTTCATCGATGGGGGCATACTGATCCATGGAGATCCTGTCGCCCGTATTCTGCTTGCCGCAGCCATATAGCAGCAATGCCATGGCTGTTATGATCATCATTCGTAAAAAATGCTTGCTCATGCGTCCTATTATATACTATTTTATGAGATAAAACAACATGGATAAAAACTCTTCCCGCTTTGTCTCCTGCATGGAAATACGCTGCAATTTCTCAATATCGCGCCCGGATACCCACGTTTTCCGGGCATTATAATAATGATTCACAATCTTCCAGTATTTTTCCGGATACAGCAGACGCAGATACACCTGTTGCAATTCCCATTGCTCCAGCTGCCGCACGCTGTTGTATGCCATGATCATATCCATACCCAGACCGCTGTTCCAGTTATGTTTTTCCAGAATTTTACGCACAAAATTAGTCAGGTCACTGACACACAGATCATAATGCATTTTATCAAAGCCTGTCACCACAAGCCCGTCTCCCGTAAACAGCAGATTATGCTGGTTAAAATCTCCGTGGCACAGCTGTAGAGCGTCAGCGGGCACTTCTGCCCCGGCTCCCAGCCTCAGCACCTTCTGTGCCTGCGCCATATAATGCTCATAACTTTTTAAGAATTCGCTTTCAAATGCATTCCGCTTCTTTTTTGCACGCACATAATTGTGCACCTTTTTCAGTTCACGGGTGTGTCTGGCGGCATAATCCTCTGGCATGGACTGCAGCGTTACATCCTTCTGCGGCCGCCAGCCTGCAAGCAGCTGATGCAGAACGGCCAGCTGTTTGACGACATACAGCAGTTCCTGTACATTTTTCGTGTCACACTCACGCCCCTGACAGATCTTCCTCAAAAAATATGTCACGCCATCCACATCTGTATAACAGGGCGCACCTTCCCCTGTGCGCACAAGCTCCTCTGCAGGAAAGTGGTTCTCTTTTAAAAACCGCAGCACCTCATCGAGCAGTTCCAGCCGTGAGACAGATCCACGGTATTCTTTCAGCAGATACAATCCCTCGCGGTCCGTACATAAGAGTGAGCCCCGCCCTTTCATATTTCCTGTAAATTCTTTTGGATATGCACTTAGGATCTGTTCTGCCCGATAATACATAAAAATCCCCTCCATAAGATGAACTTCATTCTCGGCACATTTTTGTGTCCCTTTCATCCTATGAGGGGGATTATGGATTTATTCGTAACGATGCATGATCTTCATTGTTTCATCCGGTCATGCACGACAGACAGCAGATATTCTCTCGTATTGCATTCCGGCTGCTCCAATACAAGCTCCAGCAGCATAGAGAGTGTTTCGCCGATCTGCTTACCCTGTGGGATACCGGCCGCGAGCAGATCCGCGCCGTTTACAGCCAGATCTTTTATAGACAGACACTGTTTTTTCTCCAGAATCTGTTCATAAACCGACTCGTACGCATCCACATACTGCAGCTTTTCCTCCCGCCGGTAATCGCTCTGCGCCAGAATATCCGCGCGTTTGACCGCAAAGATATCCGGATACTGCGCGCTTCCCACGCGATAGATCGCACGTCTGACATCGCGCTCTGCGAGCGGTGGATTGTCATCATGCCAGCGGATCAGCTGCGTGACACGCGTGATCGTGTCATTGTCCATCTTCAGGCGCCGCAGGATCGTACGTGCCATCTGTGCGCCCTGCACAGGATGACCATGAAAATGATCAACTCCTGCGGCATCCGTCGTCTTACATTGTGGCTTCGCCACATCGTGCAGCAGCATCGCCAGACGCAGCACTTTATCAGCCCCGACACAGGTCAGACTATGCAGCGTATGCTCTCCCACACTGTAGCAGTGATGCGGATTGTGCTGCCCCGTCTGCATCATTGCGTCGAGCTCCGGCAGGAAATGCGCACTCAGTCCTGTCTCATAAAAGATCCGTACCGCATCCGGATGGGCACTCACGAGCGTTTTTAACAGTTCTGTCTGAATCCGCTCCGCGCTGATCTTCTCGATCGTATCCGCCAGTGCATGGATCGCTTCGAGCGTTGCTTCATCGATCGCAAAACCAAGCTGGGCACTGAACCGGATCGCGCGCATCATGCGCAGTGCATCCTCAGAAAACCGTTCCTTCGGATCTCCCACACAGCGGATAATGCCTCGCCCTAGATCTTGCGCTCCTTCGAACAGATCGACCAGCCCGTTTGTCTCGTTATATGCCATCGCATTGATCGTAAAATCGCGGCGCATGAGGTCTTCCTTCAGGCTGCCGGTAAAGCTGACTTCTTTTGGATGTCTGCCATCCTCATACGCTCCATCGATCCGGTAAGTCGTCACCTCATAACCGGTGTGATCCAGCATGACCGTGACGGTTCCGTGCTGCAGACCGGTGTCGATCGTGCGCCGGAACAGTTCCTTGACCTGCAGCGGTCTCGCATTCGTGGTGATATCCCAGTCCTGCGGTTCGCGTCCCAGCAGCGCATCGCGCACGCAGCCGCCGACGGCATAGCCCTCGTAGCCTGCCGCCTCTAACGTATGCAATATATATGTTACATGCTCAGGTAGTCTGATCTTCATATAATCCGTGCATTCTCCCAACTGTGTATCGTATACAGATACTTTTTAGTATGCCTTGCCCCAGAATACCAGCTTCTTGGCAGGTTTTCCACAGCAGACACATACATCTGAGATCTGCTCCTGCTCAAACGGCATACAACGTGATGTCGCTGTCGTCTCTTCCTTGATCTTGTCCTCGCAGGCTTGATCGCCGCACCACATTGCGCGGATAAATCCCGGCTTGTTCTCAACTGCATCCTTAAATGCACCATAAGTCACAACATCCGTGATATGTGAATCACGGTGTGCCTTGGCACGCTCAAACATATCCTTCTGGATCATCTCTAATAACTCAGGCAGCTTTGCGGCTACTTCATCCAGACCCATCACGATCTTTTCTCTCGTGTCACGGCGTACGACTACACACTGGCCTGCTTCGATATCCTTGGGTCCGAGCTCGATACGCACCGGAATACCGCGCATCTCCTGCTCAGAGAACTTCCATCCGGGCGATTTGTCCGAATCATCCAGACGCGCACGGATACCAGCCTCACCGAGTGCTGCAAGCACTTCGTTTGCTTTATCCAATACGCCCTCTGCCTGCTGACGGATCGGAATGATCATCGCCTGTACAGGTGCGATATGAGGCGGCAGCTTCAGACCCGAATCATCGCCGTGAACCATGATGATCGCACCGATCAGGCGGGTCGTCATACCCCATGAAGTCTGGTACGGGTGAACGAGCTGATTGTTCTTATCGGTATAGGTGATATCGAATGCCTTGGCAAATCCGTCTCCGAAGTTATGGCTCGTACCGGACTGTAATGCCTTACCGTCATGCATCAGGGCTTCGATCGTATAGGTAGCCTCTGCTCCCGCAAACTTCTCTTTTTCGGTCTTCTGGCCCTTGATCACAGGGATCGCCAGCTCATTCTCGAGGAAATCCGCATATACATTCAGCATCTGCAGTGTACGCTCCTGTGCTTCCTCCGCAGTCGCATGGATCGTATGTCCCTCCTGCCACAGGAACTCGCGGGAACGCAGGAACGGTCTCGTCTCCTTCTCCCAGCGGACAACGGAACACCACTGGTTATAGTTCTTGGGCAGATCACGATATGAATGGATCAGGTTCTTGTAAAAATCACAGAATAGTGTCTCTGAAGTCGGTCGTACGCACAGACGCTCCTGCAGCGGCTGCAGCCCACCGTGGGTCACCCATGCTACTTCGGGTGCAAATCCCTCGACATGATCCTTTTCCTTCTCTAACAGGCTCTCCGGAATGAACAGAGGCATATATACATTCTCTACGCCCGTCTCCTTAAAGCGGCGATCCAGCTCTTTCTGGATATTCTCCCAGATCGCATAGCCTGCCGGCTTGATGATCATACATCCCTTTACGGATGAGTAATCGATCAGCTCCGCTTTCTTGACAACGTCTGTGTACCACTGTGCAAAATCCTCGTCCATCGAGGTAATCTGCTCTACTAATTTCTTTTCTTTTGCCATGACTTTTCTCCTTTTTATGTTGTACTGTTTACTTTTTTAATTCCTATCAAAATTAAAAAACGCCGGACAGACAGATCCCTACAGGGACCGATCTGCTCGGCGGTACCACCCTCATTCATGCATGCGCGGCTACCGTGTCCATATCCGGCGGGCATCGTCACATCCATACACTCTGTTGTCTTTAACGCAGACACTACGCCATGCTTCACCTCTTAATCATACGGCTCGCATGATGCTCCAAGGCAGGTTCCAAAACCCGTTTCCGAAGATCTCTCAGCCTGTGACAGATTCACAGGATCTTCTCTCTGTAAGGCACATCTGTTTTGTACTATTCCTCTTCGATGCATTTTTATATGATATACAATTGACCGATTGCTGTCAGCTCCTTATTTTATAACCGTTTGAGGCCGCTTGTCAACCTTATTTGTTGGATTTTCTGCTATTTATTTCTATGCATAGTGGTACTTTTTCCGGCATTTCACGAAGAACGTGATCGTCACACACAGTGTCAGAAGCTCTGCGACCACGACCGCACTCCAGATCCCGTTCATGTCAAAGATCCGCGGCAACAGGAGTACTGCTCCGGTCTGAAAGACGAGTGTCCGCAAAAATGAGATAACTGCTGACACCACGCCGTTGTTGAGCGCCGTGAAAAATGATGATCCGAATATATTAAATCCATTGACCAGATACACGAGACAGAAGATCCGGAATCCCTGTTCGGTCATTGCAAGCAGTTCGCTGTCGTATCCGACAAACAATTTCGATGCCGGATATGCCAGCAGCTGCGCAGACACTGTCAACCCTAAGCCCCACACGCCGATCATCTTCAGGCTCTTTCCAAACAGGCTCTTTAATTCATCTTCATTGCCTGCGCCATAATGGAAGCTCACGATCGGCGCGCTTCCGATCGAATAGCCTAAAAAGATCGAGATGAACACGAAGTTCACGTACATGATCGTGCTGTAAGCTGCAACTCCGTTCTCCCCTGCCATCGCGAGAAGCTGCATATTGTATAATGCATTGACGATCGAGCTGGATATATTGGTCATGAGTTCGGAAGATCCGTTCACACAGGTCTTGAGTAATATCTGTCCGTCAAAATGCGTTCTGCCCAGATGCAGCAGGCTCGAATTGCGTCTGCCAAAATACAGGATCGGGAATAATCCGCCGATAAATTCTCCGCACACGGTCGCGATCCCGGCTCCGGCGATTCCCCAGCCAAAGATACCGACAAAGAGCAGATCCAGTACCATATTGGTCACGCCCGCGGTCACGATCACACCCAGTCCGAGTTTGGGCTTCCCTGCGGTCACAAAAAAACTCTGGAATACATTCTGCAGCATAAAAGCAGGCATGGATACCAGCGTCAGTCTGCCATAGAGGATACAATCAGCCAGCAGCTCACCCTCTGCGCCGAGTGCTCCGGCAACTGCCGGTACAAAAACTTCGCCAAGCAGCGTCAGTGCGATACCCAGCACTGCCGTCACGTAGACCAGCATGGAAAAATATTCATTTGCTTTTTCATGGTCTCCCTCACCAAGCGTCTTTCCTACGATCGCACTGCCTCCGGTTCCGAGCATGAATCCCAGCGCCGAGATCCCCATCATAAACGGCAGGATCAGGTTGATCGCCGCCAGAGCAGTCTTGCCGACATAATTGGACACAAATAGACCATCCACGACACTATAGATAGACGTAAAGATCATCATCACGATCGATGGAAAAACGAACGTCAGCAGTTTCTTATATGTAAAATGTTCTGATAATTGTATTTTCATATTTCCCCTTTCAAATATCATGTCGCTGCTACTCTGTGGCAGCGTATCCACCAATTATTTTCCCGATTAATTTTCTCAACAATTTTCGCCCGAATCTTGTATTTTTTGATTGCGTGAGCTAAACTTTATCTCAATAGATATGTTTAGGAGGTACACACAATGGCACAATCGCCTGTTTATTTTACTACATTTAAGACAAACGACCACGAAAACCTTCTGCAGAAGCTCCACCGTCTCATGCGCAGCGCCGGTTTTGAGCAGATTGATCTACAGGATAAATATGCCGCTATCAAGATCCATTTTGGCGAGTATGGCAATCTGTCATTCCTGCGTCCGAACTACGCCAAGGTCGTGGCTGACTACGTCAAAGAACGCGGTGGCAAGCCTTTCCTCACCGACTGCAACACGCTCTATGTCGGCAGCCGCAAAAATGCACTCGACCATCTGGATACCGCTTATGTCAACGGCTTCTCCCCGCTGCAGACCGGATGTCATGTACTGATTGCCGATGGACTCAAGGGCACGGACGAAACGATTGTCCCGATCAACCAGACATACGTCAAAGAAGCGAAGATCGGTCATGCGATCATGGATGCCGATGTCTTCATCTCCCTGACACACTTCAAGGGTCATGAGACGGCCGGCTTTGGCGGCACCCTGAAAAACATCGGTATGGGCTGCGGCTCACGTGCCGGCAAGATGGAACAGCACTGCGACGGCAAGCCCAGCGTCGCCAGAATCGATGACTGTATCGGCTGTGGTGCATGCTCACGCATCTGCGCACACGGTGCACCCGTTATCACCAACAAAAAAGCATCCATCGACCATGATAAATGTGTCGGCTGCGGCAGATGCCTCGCTGTATGCCCGAAAGATGCCATCGAAGCTGATTTCAGCGATTCTGTCGCTATGCTCAACTACAAGATGGCAGAATATTCACTCGCTGTCTGCAAAGACCGCCCGTGTTTCCACATTTCCCTGATCTGCGATGTATCACCGAACTGTGACTGCCATCCTGAAAACGATATCCCGATCATCCCGAATGTCGGCATGCTCGCTTCGTTTGATCCGGTTGCCCTTGATCAGGCATGTGCCGATCTGTGCAACGCACAGACACCGATCAAAGAGAGTATCCTCGGAGAGAACATCGAAAAACTCGACAACCACGAAGGCCACGACCATTTCCATATGACGCATCCCGACACTGAATGGAAGTCCTGCATCGCACATGCGGTAGAGATCGGTCTGGGATCTGCCGATTATGAACTGATCACGATCTGATCCCTGCATGTTTATCCCGTATTTCTACAACGCAGCCAGCTCGGATGCAAATTCCGCAAATCCTGCACCGGACGGCGTTGCATGAAATTCCATCCGTTCACCGGTCTTTGGATGGACAAAGCACAGCCTGCAGCTACAGAGCGCAAGCGGCTGTCTGTCCTCAGATACCGGCGATGCTCCGTATTTGACATCCCCCACGAGCGGATGCCCGATCGCGGCAAACTGCACACGGATCTGATGATGCCTGCCCGTATCCAATACGATACGGAGCAGGCTTTTTTCATGCTTTATGGCCAGACGCTCATATGACAGACGCGCCTCTTTTGCCTCGGTTGCTCCTGCTGCCTCTCCCTCCGGGACAACCGATGACGTATTCGTGCGCCCGTCCCTTTGCAGCATATGTATCAATGTACCGCTGTCTTCCGTCACACCCTGTACAACCGCATAATATTCCTTTGAAAATTCCTGTTCTGCCATCGATCTGGCAAGCTGCGCTGCCGCCTGCTTCGTCCTGGCGAGCACCAGCAGCCCCTCCACCGGCTGGTCGAGACGGTGCACCGGATAGATCATGCCCGGCTCACCTTTTGCCGCCCGCCGGTTGGTGAGCAGACTGATCAGATCCTGCTGCCTGATATTTTTTGTCTCCACGGCCACAAACGGTGGTTTGTGTACGACCAGGATCTCCTCATCCTCATACACGATCATCCGCTCGACCTGTCTCGTTGTCATTCGCATATGCATCCTCCTCGGCTGCCTTACCGCTGTAGATCTGCCAGATCAGGAAAGCACTGACCGGTCCCAGCAAAAAGCCACCTCTCGAATATACTTTTACCCCCACATAGACGCTGACAAGCACTGCCAGCGGTGGTACACCTATCTTCCTTCCGATCAGCCGCGGTTCCATAGTCTGCCTCGTAAAACTCGTCACCACATACAATACGACAAACCACACGCCTGTCGCATAGCGCCCCGTAAAGATCCGCCACAGCGCCCATGGCAGAAAGCAGATACCCGTCCCCAGAAAAGGCAGTGCATCGCAGATACCGATGACCACTCCGATCAGCAGAAAATATGGCTGTCTCGCCACGAACAATCCCACGATACAGATCATCGTGATCGTTGCCATGATGATGAACTGTGCCTTGATATACGTCGCTCCCACACCGCGAAGCGCCTGTCCGAATCCGTCATGAAACAATCCACCCGCAACAGCCTTCAGATCCTCGATCAACTGTTCAAAGCTGTTGAGCATGAGCAGGGCACTCACGATCGTCACGAGTGTATACGCCATCGCACGCAACGTACCACTGCTCACATTTTTCCAGTTATCCAGGATACTGACCGGATCAAAATGAATCCTCCGGTCCCGAAGCGAACGCACAAATACCCGGTAGTCCTCCGGCTCCATGATCCAGCGGCCGGTCATTGCATGCAGCTGCTCACAGCAGCCGTTCCACACAGTCCGCCCCTGTACGACCAGCTGATCGGTCAATCCTCGTCTGGTCATATAGCTGCCACCCGTGATGACCGCATACGCGATCACGCAGACGATCAGCAATGCTGCCAGTATCCCCATAAACAGTGCCAGATATCCTGCCGCCTCACGACGGATATGCATTCTGCGCTCGATGGCGCGTCTTAACGGATACAGGATCACCGCTATCATAAAACCGATACAAAAAGGGAATACTACCGGCAGTATATATTCCATCGTCACATATACTGCCAGAGTAATCCCTATCAGTCTGATCCATCGATACCATCTGAAAATGTCCCACTTTGTTCTCTGCTCGTTCATAATGGTAGTATGCACGGGCAGCACAGATCTATCACTGGAAGATAAAGCTATTTTCCGATCACGGCCTCCACACCGGAGATCATACGCGCTGCCTCTAACGGCTTCGCCATAAATCCTGCTCCACCAAGTGCTCCGCCCTTCTCACATGTCTCAGGGCTCACATCTGCCGTAAGGAAGATCACCGGGATATCAGCCCACTCATCATTGGCACGGATCTGACGCATCACTTCAAAGCCGTCCATATCTGGCATCAGGATATCCAGCAAAATGAGATCCGGCACATTCTTCGTCAGATAATTCAGCGCCATTTTCCCCGAAGGCACAGGAATCACCTTATAGGTCGGTGACAGGATCTTCATCGCATTATTTAAATTTAACTTGTCATCATCAACAACCAATATCGTCTTCATCTTATGCTCCCCTCGTCTGTCCGGTCATAGAAATCCATGCTCTACAGCTTGAATCTGTATCCTACACCCCATATAGTTTCAATGTACTGCGGTTTGGCGGTGTTGTATTCGATCTTCTCACGGATCTTTTTGATGTGGACTGTGACCGTGGCAATATCACCCTCAGGCTCCATTTCCCAAATTGTACTAAATAATTCTTCTTTTGAAAAGACCCGATTGGGATTTTCCGCAAGAAATGTGAGCAGATCAAACTCTTTTGTCGTAAACTGCTTCTCCTCGTCATTGACCCATACACGCCGCGCAGTCTTATCAATGCGAATGCCACGGATCTTGATCTCTGTCCCGCGCGCCGCTCCATGGGATGTCAATGTGTCGTAGCGTGCCAGATGCGCCTTCACACGTGCGACCAGTTCACTCGGCGAGAACGGCTTGGTAATATAGTCGTCCGCCCCCAGGCCGAGTCCACGGATCTTGTCAATGTCGTCTTTTTTGGCAGATACCATCAGGATCGGCACATTCTTCTGGTCACGGATCTGGCGGCAGATATCAAATCCGTCCATATCCGGCAGCATGAGATCCAGGATAAACAAATCAAAATCCTCTGCCAGTGCACGTTCAAGTCCCTTTCGTCCGTTTTCCTCTATCTCGACCTCAAAATTGCTCAGCTCCAGATAATCCTTTTCCAGCTCTGCAATTGAGATCTCATCTTCAATGATCAGTATTCTCTTCATTCCATTCCTCCTGTAGTCTCCTCCGGCTGTACATCAGCCACCTGATATTTGCGGATCACAAAATACATAATCGTACCGATACCGGGCTTGGATGTCGCCCAGATCTTGCCACCGTGATCCTCTATGATCTTCTTTACGATCGACAGCCCGATACCGCTGCCTCCCGTAGCCGAATTTCTGGATGCATCCGCGCGGTAAAACCGGTCAAAAATATACGGCAGATCACTCGCTGCGATGCCTCGCCCGTTATCCTCTATCTCGACCTGGATAAAATCTCCGACATCCTTGATGCGGATATAGATGAACCCCTTTGGCTTGTCCAGATATTTGAGCGTGTTGCTGATGATATTGTTGATCACGCGCCCAAGTTGTTCCGGATCTGCGATGATCAGTGTATCATCCGACACATAATTCATATACTGCAGCGACACATTTTTCGATTCCAGTTCAAGCGTCAGATCCTCCACGCAATCGCGGAAATAGTCAGCCACATTTATTTTATTAAAATTATACGGTATGCGGTTCGTATTGATCTGTGAATACAGCGTCAGTTCATTCACCAGACGTGTCATTTCATTTGTCTTATTATAGATCGTCTTGATATAATGATCCATCTTTTCCGGCGTATCAGCCACTCCGTCAATGATACCTTCCACATAGCCGCGCACCGCCGTGAGCGGTGTCTTCAGATCGTGTGAGATGTTGCTGATCAGCTCGCGGTTCTGCCGTTCGTTATTCAGCCGCTCCTCCGAATATTCCTTGAGCCTTTTGCGCATCTCCTCAAAATTCTGGCACAACTCGCCGATCTCATCATTTGTCTCTGCCTCGATCGTGAAATCGAGATTGTCTTCCATGATATTTTTCGTCGCGATCTGCAGCTTGCGGATCGGATTGATCATGCCGCTGTAGATCCAGATTGCCAGCATACTCGCCGTAAAGATCAGAATCAGCACGACAGACACCGACATATCGATAATCATGCGTTTTATTTCCGGTATGATCTCTTGCACATTACTGATAATGAACACCGTACCCGGTGTACCATCAGAAAACTCAAAATCCACCTGTTTGATCAGTGCATGATCCTCGCTATCCATGTAGATGCCCATGTCCTCATCCCGCTCCTCGCCGGTATATTCCGGCAGATTGTCCGGGATCCTGCTCACCCGCTCACGGTCCAGATAATAGATATCCGTGCCCTTGCGCACAAGCAGATAGGAATTCTTATCCTTCAGTGAATCATCCATTTTTTTCAGATAATCAATATCCTCGATCTGCGCCGGGTCGGAATCTGCGAGTTTTACCAGCGTCTCATAGCTCTTCTGCGTATAACGGTTCAACAGCTGGACCGTATTGAGCAGATAGGTGTAATCCGAAGATTCAATGCCGTAATTCTCCTGCAGTTCTCTCATCTGTATATGTCGAAAGCTGAAAAATGCTGCTCCCACGAGCAGAATCGGTACGAATATGATCGTACAGAATGCGATCAGCAATTTGGTGCGCTGTTTCATCTGGTCATTGCTCCTGTCATAAAAATAGGATTGATACCGCGTGATATCAATCCTATTATAGCATGCTTTTACGAAAACATTTCTTAAAATTCCATAAACTGCAATTGCTTTATAATGCCTTCTTTAATACGTCGACCTTGTCCAGTGCCTCCCACGGAAGATCCAGATCCGGTCTGCCGAAATGACCGTATGCTGCGGTCTGGCGATAGATCGGTCTGCGCAGATCCAGCATCTTGATGATTCCTGCCGGGCGCAGATCAAAGTTCTCGCGCACGAGCTCTACGAGCTTGTCATCAGCGAGTTTGCCTGTTCCGAATGTATCTACCATGATAGATGTCGGCTCTGCCACACCGATCGCATAGGACAACTGGATCTCACAGCGCTCTGCGAGTCCTGCTGCGACGATATTTTTTGCCACATAACGGGCTGCATATGCTGCGGAACGGTCTACCTTGGTGCAGTCTTTTCCGGAGAAAGCTCCGCCGCCATGGCGTGCGTATCCACCGTATGTATCTACGATGATCTTACGTCCGGTCAGACCTGCATCACCGTGAGGTCCACCGATCACGAAACGTCCGGTCGGATTGATAAAGAACTTGGTCTTGTCATCTACCAGCTCAGCCGGAAGGATCGGGTCGAACACATACTTTTTGATATCCTCATGGATCTGCTCCTGTGTCACATCCTCATCATGCTGGGTAGATAAAACGACTGCCTCTAAACGCTTCGGCTTGCCGTTCTCATCATACTCTACAGATACCTGTGTCTTGCCGTCGGGACGCAGATACTTCAATGTACCGTCCTTGCGCACCTTGGTCAGCTGCAGCGCGAGCTTGTGTGCCAGAGAGATCGGATAAGGCATATATTCGGGAGTCTCATTGGTTGCATAACCAAACATCATTCCCTGATCTCCTGCTCCGGTATCCAGATCATCGGTCAGATCACCGGCCTTTGCCTCGAGTGCCTTATCAACACCCATCGCGATATCAGCAGACTGCTGATCCAGCGCTACCATGACTGCACAGGTATTTCCATCAAATCCTGTCTTGGCATCGTTGTATCCGATCTCGTTGACTGTCTTGCGGACGATTGCCGGAATATCCAGCTTCGCCTGTGTGGTGATCTCTCCGGTCACCAGTACAAATCCGGTACAGCATGCAGTCTCACATGCCACACGGCTCATCGGGTCCTCTGCCATACATGCATCCAGGATCGCATCGGAAACGGCATCGCACACTTTATCAGGATGTCCTTCTGTCACTGACTCGGACGTAAATAATAATTTCTCCATTGTTTCCTCCTTTGAATCACTCATTCTGGTTTTTAATTTTTTTGCAAACAAAAATCCGCTCATTTCGGAAAACAAGCGGATTGATTGCAATATCAGATCCTCTTATTGTTCGATTACTCGCTCAGGTTGGCACCTTCCGAAACCGGGGTTGCCGTGACTTCACAGATCCTATGTATCTCCATCACTCTGAATAAGGGATATTGTTTGCCTTTACCATACTCTATTTAATTATGAAAGTCAACAGTTATTTTGCACAAGCACACGGAACAGTTCTTCCTTGCTGAGTTCGACCGGCCTTTTTCAACACTGCATCGCCAGCCGTCTGGTCTTGACTATGAAAAAACATGATGTCACATTGGCTACCAGATAGATACCGGTCAGGATCACCATCTCATGTTCATTCAGGTAACCGGTGTAAAAATAAGTACCTGCAAAACCTGCGATCAGACACATCAGAACCAGTATATCCATGATCATCCTCATGTGATATTTCTATAGATGAGGTTATTATAGCACAATTTTTATACTTTCTGAAATCTCTTTATTGACAAACATTTAATTTATACACATAATAACTTTATGGAGAAGATTAAAACACAAGAACTAAAGCCGGGCATGGTCACAGCCGCGCCCGTGACAACCAGAAGAGGGCAGGAACTGATCCCTGCCGGAACTACCTTAACCAGGCAGTTGATTTCCCGCATGGAGTTTTACGGAATCGCATATTCCTGCATTGATGAAGCTTCGGTGTTAACAGAGGAGGAAATTCAGGCTGCACTGCAGGCTGCTATGAATCACAAGCTTGCCAGCGCACAAAAAGGACAGACAGAAGCGCTCTCTGCACAGAATCCGGCGAAATCCACACCCAGGGATGAGGTCGCTTATTCACAGAAAGTAAAACGCAGTAAGACTTTTCAGGAGTACTCGCTGCATTCCACACTGGTGACAGAGACACTGAAAAAACAGTTGGAGGGCTTTGTATACAATCATCGTCCGATCGATTTTGATGCGTTACTGAACAGCGTGAAGTCGCTGATCACGCCGGGGCAGACCGTGATCCAGTATTTTGATATGCTGCACAATCTGCGTTCGAGTGACGACAGCGTATATTCACATTCTCTGAATGTAGCCATGATCTCACGGATCCTCGGAAAATGGCTGAAATGGTCTCCCGCTGATCTCGACAGTCTGGTGATCGCCGGTCTGCTTCACGATATCGGCAAGATCACGATACCGCCTGAGATCCTGAACAAAGAGGGTAAACTCACAGACGAAGAGTTTGAACAGATCCGCTGGCATCCGCGTGCCGGATACGAACTGATCAAGGATCTGAAAATTGATTCCCGCATTAAAAAAGCTACTCTGCAGCATCATGAGCGCTGTGACGGCAGTGGCTACCCGATGAAAGTGGATGAGATCATGCTGGATGATTTTGCAATGGTCGTAGCGATCGCAGATGTCTATGATGCGATGACCGCGGCGCGTAAGTACAGAGCTCCGCTCTGCCCGTTCCAGGTGATCCGCGAATTTGAGCATGACGGATACCAAAAATACAAGACCGAATATCTGCTCACCTTCCTCAAGCACATCGCGACCACTTATCAGAATAATCGCGTGATCCTCAGTGACGGACAAGCTGCCAAGATCATTCTTCTGAATCAGAATTCGTTGTCTACACCGCTGGTACAACTCGATGACGGTTCCTGCATTGACCTGGCGACATCCTCGCTCTATATTCAGTCGATCATATAATTATATGCATGATAAAAGCCCTGTGGCAACTGCCACAGGGCTTTCGTGTATCATCTTCTGTTTTATGATACCTTCAGCTTGAACTTCTGGATCTCTTTTTCTGAACTGACTTTCTCGATCTGCGCACCGAGACTCGCTAATTTTTCCTCAAAATGCTCATATCCACGCTCAATATAATAGATATCATCCACGATCGTGATACCTTCTGCCGCAAGACCTGCGATCACCAGTGCTGCTCCGGCTCTCAGATCCGGGGCACTGACTCTCGCTCCGGTATATTTCGGCACTCCTGCTATGATCGCAATATTGCTCTCTACTTTGATATTGGCACCCATACGTGTGAGCTCATCGACATACTTGAAACGGTTCTCAAAGATGCTCTCCGTCACGGTACTCGTACCCTCTGCGATACCGAGGATCACGGACATCTGCGGCTGCATATCTGTCGGGAAGCCCGGATAAGGCAATGTCGTCACCTGCGTATGATGCATCGGTTTGGCGCATACAACACGCACCGCATCATCAAATTCTTCTACCTCACAGCCGACCTCTAACAGCTTTGCCGTCGTAGCCTCCAGATGCTTAGGGATCACGTTCTTGACCGTGACATCTCCACGGGTAGCTGCCGCAGCAAACATAAATGTACCTGCCTCGATCTGATCCGGAATGATCGAATATTCCGTTTTGTGCAGTTTCTCAACTCCTACGATACGGATCACATCTGTTCCCGCACCACGGATACCTGCACCCATACTGTTCAGGAAATTGGCCACATCTACGACATGCGGCTCTTTTGCCGCATTCTCTATGATCGTCTTGCCCTCTGCCATCGCTGCTGCCATCATGATATTGATCGTCGCTCCGACAGATACCTTATCAAGATATACATGTGTTCCCTGCAGATGCTCTGCGCTCGCAGCGATCAGCCCATGCTGGATATCGACCTGTGCTCCCAGCGCACGGAATCCTTTTAAATGCAGGTCGATCGGGCGGCTGCCGATATCGCATCCACCGGGCAGTGCCACCTCGGCCTTTTTATACTTACCAAGCAGGGCACCCAGCAGATAATAGGACGCACGGATCTTCTTGATATATTCATAATCTACGCTCATGTCACTGATCGTACTGCCATTGATACGGACCGTATGGGCATCGATTCTGTCCACAACGGCTCCGATATCACTGATCGCGCCAAGCATAACGTTAATATCCCGGACATCCGGCAAATTATCGATCGTAACCGTCTCATCGGTCATGATCGATGCGGCGAGAATCGCCAGCGCTGCATTCTTCGCTCCGCCGATCTCTACCTCTCCTACTAATGGGGTTCCTCCCTTGATCACATACTGTTCCATCTTGCACCTCTGCAATTTTTCATACAAATCTTTTTACAAACCACGTTATTATAGTGGCATCCTGTGGGTTTGTCAAGATAGATACACGCAAAAACCCACCATTTCCAATTATTATAGCAATCTTACCCTCGTTTGTAAATACGAAATGCCCCCTGCTCAGGTCTGCACGGAATACTTACCTAAATTCTATATATTTATGATATGCATTCCGGCTGTATGCGTGCAATCAGGCGTATACTGTGGCAACAGTCCGGGTATTAATGTGCAAACTGGCTGTTGTACAGCTGTGCATAAAAGCCATTCGCGGCTAACAGCTGTGCGTGCTCGCCCTGCTCGATGATATGTCCGTCCTTCATCACGAGAATGACATCCGCACTCTGGATCGTGGACAGACGATGCGCCACGATAAAACTCGTCCTGCCCTTCATCATCGTTGCAAATGCATTCTGGATCTTGAGCTCGGTACGTGTATCGATCGAGCTTGTCGCCTCGTCGAGTATCAGCATCGGCGGCAGGCACAGCATGACTCTGGCGATACACAACAGCTGTTTCTGTCCCTGTGACAG
>Ga0129312_1000425_pt1 | contig 37320 bp, 29 predicted proteins | sample O827metagenome_FD_94434 | JGI IMG/M metagenome (GOLD analysis project Ga0129312, IMG submission 94434) | Orangutan group fecal microbial communities from Wisconsin, USA - O827 metagenome | ecosystem: Host-associated > Mammals > Digestive system > Large intestine > Fecal | place: USA: Wisconsin... | reverse complement strand
CAAAATATTCATCACTGATATGTTCTGTCATAAGATTCTTCCTTACCTATTACCTGGCATTTCCACCATCTGCCGAGTTCTTTCTGAACAGTCACGATTGTCCAAAGTACAAATTATCTGCTACGCTTTTTCTACCTTAACTGCACAAACTTTATACTCCGGTGTACTGGAAATAGAATCCAGTGCGTCGGATGTCAGCCAGTTTGCACCGCCATCCAGGAAATGGAACGGCATCCAGCACTCGCCCGGATTTGTCTTTCCGGATACGTTTGCGATTGTCTCAATACTTCCACGGCGGGAAGATACGATTACCTTATCGCCGTCTTTGAAACCGATACGCTCCGCATCTTCTATATTGATTTCGATGAAAGAATGTCCGGAAATCCGGTTCAGTCCTTCTGTCTTGTCAGTCATAGCACAAGCATTGTAATGATACAGAACACGACCCGTCATCATCTTCATCGGATACTCCTTATCCGGAAGTTCCATAGACGGAATGTACTCAATCGGATTACATAACCCCAGTCCTCTGGAGAACTTTCCAACGTGCATGATCGGTGTACCCGGATGGTCTTTGGAAGTACATGGCCACTGCAGTCCTCTTCCTGCTACTTCCTCGCTGTCCAGACGCGCATGGCTGATACCTGCGAAGGACGGAGTTACAGAAGCTACTTCATCCATAACCTGTGCAGAGGTCAGATGAGGCTGCGGATATCCCATACGGTTCATGATCTCGGTAAAGATCCAGATATCTTCTTTTGTCTCGCCTTCAATCTCAACTGCTTTACGGATACGCTGTACACGACGTTCTGTATTGGAGAAGGTTCCCTCTTTCTCTGCATAGGAACGTCCCGGAAGGACTACATCTGCCATTTTTGCAGTTTCTGTCAGGAATAACTCATCCATAACAAGGAAATCCAGATTCTTTAATGCTTTGATCACATGCGCGGTATCCGGATCGGTACGAACCGGATCCTCGCCGAAGATAAACAGACCGCGGATTTCTTTGGTCAGCATCTTGCCAAAGCACTCAGTTGCCTTTGTTCCCTCTTTCGGATTCAGTTTTGTGCCCCATGCTTTTTCGAATTTCTCCAGAACGCCCGGTGCACTCAGTTTCTGGTAACCCGGGAACTGATCCGGAGAAGCACCCATATCACAGGCTCCCTGTACGTTGTTCTGACCACGGATCGGGTTGACACCACAACCAGGACGGCCAAAGTTTCCTGTGATCATTGCCAGGTTGGACAGAGACATAACGCCCTCTGTACCAGTATGATGCTCGGTAACACCCAGACAGTAAATGATTGCCGCATTTTTTGCTGTCGCATACATTCTGGCTGCCTCGATCAGTTTGTCTACGTCAACGTGACAGATCTCAGCCACTTTTTCTGCGGGATATTTATCAACAACTTTCTTCATTTCCTCGAAGTTCTCGGTACGCTCCTCGATGAATTTGCGATCCTCAAGACCTTCGGAAAGGATAATATTCATCATACCATTTGCAAACGCTACGTTTGTACCCGGTGTCAGTTTCAGATGTACATCGGCTCGGTGTGCCAGATCGATATCACGCGGATCTACAACGATCAGTTTCGTACCTTTATGTACGGCACGACGGATCTGCATACCAAGCACCGGATGTGCATGCTCCGGGTTGGAACCAACAAGCATGATCAGATCTGAATCCTGTGTAATATCCGCAATCGTATTTGTCATAGCTCCGGAACCAAGTGTGGTTGCCAGTCCGGCTACGGTCGGTGCATGGCAGACACGGGCACAGTTATCTGTATTGTTGGTATGGAATGCGGTTCTTACCATCTTCTGGAGCATGTAGATATCTTCGTTTGCGGAACGTGCACAGGCAAATCCTGCCAGGCTGTCTCCACCATAAGTATCTCTTAACTCTGTAAATTTCTTTGCCACATAATCCAGTGCCTCGTCCCAGGTAGCCTGCTCGAATTCACCGGTTTCTTTATTTTTGATCAGCGGGTGACGTACTCTGTCCGGATGATCTACGAAATCAAAGGAACCGCTGCGGCCTTTGACACATACCATGTTGTGGTTGGACGGACCATCTGCCCCCTCTACGTCCACGATTTTGTTATCTTTGACGATCAGATCATACTGACATCCGGTTGCACAGTGCGGACATGTAGTACGCACACGTTTTACTTCCCATGCACGGTATTTTTTTCTTCTCTTGATGGTCAGTGCTCCTGTCGGGCAGGCCTGTGCACAGTTACCACAGGACTCGCAGCGTGTCTCTTCCCAGTCATCACCAAACGGTGCGTCAATAATCGTAAATTTACCGGTTCTGCGCAGTTTGATTGCTCTTCTTCCGGTTGCAACTCTACATGTCTGTACACAACGCTGGCAGTAAATACATTTGGACGGATCATAAGACAGGAACGGATGTGCATCTTTTTTCGGAACATCACATTCCAGCAGGCTTCTGGATCCCATGTAAGGTGTTGTATCGATCTCATACTGGTTACAATATTTCTGAAGTTCGCAGTCACCGTTTTTCTCGCAGTTAAAGCAGTCAATATTGTGGTTTGAAAGAAGCAGTTTTAAAACTGTCTTTCTCGCATCGATTACTTTCTGGCTGGCGGTCTGCACAACCATGTCTTCTTTTACTTTTGTGTTGCAGGCTGTGGCAAGCTCGTTTTTGCCCTCTACTTCTACTACACACAGGCGACAGGCTCCGATGTCACTGATACCCTCTAAATAGCAGAGTGTAGGGATTTCAATACCGGCAGTTTTTGCTGCCTGAAGGATTGTCATGCCCTCTGCTGCTTCCACGTTTCTTCCATCTATGGTCAAACGCATCTGTTATTACCTCCATATATAAACTTGAACATTTTCTGTATTATTTGTCGATGGCATCCTGAAGCTTACCGCATCCGAATACATCACATCTCAAGCATCTGCCGGACTCCTGAATTGCTTCCTCATGAGTCATCGGGCATTCTACATGCTCAAAATCGTGTTTTCTCTCATAAGCCGGACGCTCGCCAATATTGACACGGCCAGTCGGAACACGGTTGTTCTCTCTTGCTTCCGGTGCTTCCACATCACAGTTTAACGTATGATGGTAACCAAGATATTCATCGATATTGTGTGCTGCAACTTTTCCGGCTGCGATTGCTTTAATTGCCGTTGCCGGTCCTGTTGCACAGTCACCGCCGACAAATACACCCGGCATACCTTCTACAGCAGTATCGAGTCCTGCCTTGAATACATGCCATTCTGCCGGCATTCCAAACTCCTCGAACAGTTCGCTGACAATATCCTGACCAACAGCGATCAGCACAACATCACACGGGACTCTCAGCGGCTCTTTGGATGCGGAATCTACCGGTGACGGTCTGCCCCCACGGTATGCGCCGATCATCTGCGGCTGTACCCAGAGTGCACAGCAGTCGCCGTTTTCATCCTTTTCAATGCTCTTTGGAGCCTGAAGGAGCATCAGCTCAATACCTTCCATAACAGCAGACTCAATCTCTGTATCCAGAGCAGTCATATCCTCCTGACGTCTTCTGTATACAATGCGGACATCTTTTGCACCGCAGCGGAGTGCGCTTCGAGCAGCATCCATAGCTACATTTCCACCACCGATAACGGCAACAGTCTTTCCGGTGTAATCCGGGCGATGGCCATGTCCAATCTCATCCAGCATTTCTACTGCGGAAAATACGTTATTTGCATCAATGTTGTCCAGACGGAGTTTTTTACCCTTCTGTGCACCGATGGCAACAAACATTGCATCATGGCTGTTTCTTACTTCCTCGATGGAAATATCCACGCCTACGTTTGTATTATATTTTACTTCAATATTTCCGGTGGAAAGGATGGCGTTCATATCCTCATCCATGCGGTCTTTCGGGAATCGGTAATTCGGGATTCCGTACATCAGCATGCCACCTAAGTGTTCTTTTGCTTCATAAACAGTTACTTTGTGTCCCATCAGAGACAGGAAATATGCAGCTGTCATTCCGGCCGGGCCGCCGCCGATAACGGCAACTTTTTTGCCGGTAGACACGTTTGCCTTCGGAACTGCTACCTGATCTGCTGCAATCTGGTCTACCGCATATTTTTTGATACCGCGTATGTTGATGGAATCGTCAATCAGATTTCTGCGGCAGCGCTCCTCACACGGATGCTCACAGATCATGGCACAGGCCGTCGGTAACGGATTGTCCCGACGAATCAGGTTGATGGCCTCTGCATAGTTTCCTTCATGTACATGTGCAATATAACCCGGAATGTCGACATGCGCCGGGCAGAGTGTTACACATGGAATCTTCTGTCCCACGTTCTGCGGACATTCGTGCGCCTTGATATGGCTCTCATACTCAGAGGCAAAAGTCTCAAGTCCTTCCAATACTTCGATGGCAGACTGATAACCAATAGCACAGTCTGCAGAATCACGGATCATAATGGCGATTTCTTTCATCTCATCCAGCATTTCCATGGTTCCAACACCATTCAGGATCTGCTCTAACAGTTTTGCAAGCTGTGGAAGACCATCACGACATGGCACACATTTTCCACAGGTCTGATTCATAGAAGCGTGCAGCAGTGATAACTGTACGGTTAACGGACATGTTCCAGGCGGGTAGACTTCTACTTTTCTGGAGAATTTCTCTAACAGGTCCCCGATGATCACATCACGGCTGTGTTTTCCGGCAAGATAAATCTTACTCATTTCTTTAATATCCCTCCTAACCAGTATCGCAACAGGATACTGTAATGTATCTATTATAACGAACAAAAGGTGCTCTCAGCATATGCCAAAAGCACTATTTTGTATTTGATTTTGTGCAATCCACACATTTTTGAGAAGCATTCTCAACTGATCAGTTCTGTTCTTATGCATCTGCTTTATTTTTTCTGAGATAAATAAACCAGTACGCGCATCCGATACAAACTGCACCGCCTACGATATTTCCAAGGGAAACCGGCAGCAGATTTTTACCAAAGAAATTGCCCCAGGTCAGATTTGTCAGATCCACTCCCGCATCCGTGGCTGCCTGTACATAAACTGCATTTGTTTTTGCAAAAAGGCCTGCGCTGATGTAATACATATTTGCGATACTATGCTCAAATCCACAGAGCACGAACATCATAATCGGGAAAAACAGACCCACGATCTTGCTGACTACTTCCTTTGCCGCAAAGGAAATCCATACAGCGGTACATACCAGGAAGTTACAGAGAATACCTTTGATAAATGCATCACTAAACGGCATGGAACATTTGCTTACTGCCGTAGATAATACCGATACGGCCATTCCATTTCCAAACAAAGACGGCTGATGACTGAACGCAACGCCTGCACCTACCAGGATTCCACCGATCAGGTTGCCGATGTACACGATCACCCAGTTTTTCAGCATCTGGCTTACGGTGATCTCCTTCTCCAGAAGCGGAATCGTCAACAGACAGTTTCCGGTGAATAGTTCACTTCCAGCGATCAGAACCATCGTCAGTCCACCCGGGAATACACAGGCTCCAATAAATTTTCCAAGAGACGGTTCTGTGATGGACACTGCAACGGTGGTTGCTCCGACACCACCGAATCCGATAAAAGCTCCTGCCAGGATTGCAAGAATTATCATTTTCGGAATCGGTGTGTTTACCTTACCTTTTCCGGTTGCGATGTAATTTTTGGCCACTTCGGCCGGTGTAAAAAAGTTCATGATTATACCTCCCATTTATACTCCTTATACTTTTGTATCTATATTAATACAATATATTTCATCTTTGTATGTCAAAAAACACAAAAATACACTTTAAAAATATGCTATTCACACATTTGCATATCGTGGTATAATGAGCGCATGAGCGTCATCTGTTTTTTTACTGACAGATGTTCAAATATTCAAATGATAAAATCACAGCATTTTTGCCATGTGACAAATCATACAGGAGAATTTTTATGCGGATACCATTAAACGTACTTTTATATCAGCTTTCTGCCAACAGCATATATGAAAACCAGAATATTGATCTGACCTGCAGCTTTGACGGTGTACAGCTTTTTGACCAGACGCAGCTTGCCGGAACTTATGAAAATGAACTCTATCTGGTTGCGGATCAGGTGCTTTTAACTGCTTTAAGCAGAACTTCAGACCAGGATCTCCAATCAAACTGTACGTTCCTTTGTATCTGCCAGGATGAAAAACTCCATGCATCAGATTTTCCATCCGGCCTTTCCATGGTTCTTTTATATACCGATGAGTCTTTTCCGCTTGTGTTCAATCGGATTTTGAAGATCTTTCATGATTTTGATGTCTGGGACAAAAACTTTCATCTGATGCTGATCCAGCAGAAATCCCTGCAGGATCTCTTGAACCTGTCCAGAGATTTTCTTGTTCACCCGATGGTGGTACTGGATCGCAATTACTCCATTCTTGGTTACCTCAAAAATCCGGAAGTCAGTGACCCGATCATGGAATCCATTCTGTCCGCCGGTTATGTGACACCACAGATCATGGAGCGGTTGCGTCAGGACGGACTGATTTCCACCTCAGAACAGACAGAAAATCCGCTGATCAGCTGGTACAGCCTGACCACCCATGACTGCTACTACAGTATGATGTATCGCTTCAAAGCAAACAATCATACCGTTGGCTATGCACTGATTTTTCATTGTGCCGTTCATCCGAGAACAAATTACCTCTATCTGATGAATATCGTGACCGAAAACCTGCAGCTGTTTTTCCAGCAGAAACGTTTTACCAACCGGTCTTCTTCTGAGATTTATGAGCCGGTCTTCCATGATATTTTAGAGCACCCGGAGATCCCGCAGCAGCAGATTGAAGATCAGCTTGGTTATATTCCCGATCTGACCATGAATGGGCGCTTTATGCTCGCGGTCATCCGCTACAACGGGGAACAGGATCTTCCATTTTCCTTTGTCAGCTGGAATCTGCGGACCTCGATTCCGCAGTTGAAACCATTTGTATATCAAAACACTCTTTATATATTGAAAAATAACAGCGAGAATGAAAGCTATGCCTGCTTCCTGACACCGGAAGAAAAAACAATTTTCCAGAAAAACTTCCGGAACCAGTACTTTGAATGCGGCATCAGCAATACCTTCTTCTCCCTGATGGATCTGCCAACTGCCGCTATCCAGTCCAGAGAAGCATTGAATCTTGGTAGCAGCGATTCAGATAACAGTACTCCCGCTTTTTATTATTTTTCCAGCAGTTACACCCGATATCTTCTGCAGGAATTAAAAAAAGCCAGTATGGACAAAATCATGGCTTCTCCTTGCTACGAAGTGCTGCGCCAGTACGATGAAACCCACAACGGTGATCTGTGTTATATTTTTATGCAGTTTCTGAAAAACGGACGAAATATCAACCAGACGGCCACCGCTATTTTCCAACACCGCAATACGGTACTGAATAAAGTAAAAAAAGCGGTTTCCATTATGCAGAACGAATGTGAAGATTATCAGGCGCACATTGCTTTTATTCTTTCTTATATGAATGATCATGAAAATGACTTATAAAAATACACCTGTGGTTTTTAACGATTGGGACAAAGGAATCCCCGCTGTTGCTTATATCTTTAAGTAACAACGGGGATTTTTTTAGATTTACATCCACTTGGAGCATTACATAAGCTTTGTCTCTTCCAGTTTTTCTGTAAAAGCATCATTTGCCTTGATGATCGGTTTGCGAAGCACCAGACCGACGATCAGGGAAACACCTAAGAATATTGCAAGTTTTCCAAGATTGATCCAGTAATTCATGCCATACATGCCTCCCACCGTCTCCCGCAGCGCAGCCATACTGTGTGTAAACGGAAGCAGCGGATAAACTGCCCTGAAAAAGGACGGGGCAACCTCAATCGGAAAAGTTCCACCGGTTCCGGCTACCTGCACAACAAGCAGGATCACGCTGAGTGCTTTTCCAATGTCTCCCAGAGACACCGTCAGCGTATAAATAATATTTACAAACACCAGGCTTGAGAACCAGCAGCCCAGCAGGAACAAAAACGGATGCTCACACTGAATACCAAGATAGAGCAGATCACCTAATGCGATCAATGTACTCTGGAACAAACCAACGATCATAAATGTAATAAAACGTCCAAAATATATCTGATGCAGCTTGACATTTTGTAATCCTTTCGTGCAATTCTCAGATACATTTACTTTCAGCATTGCCACCAGAACGATACCACCGATCCAGATCGACAATACGGAATAAAACGGGGCCATAGAAGAACCATAATTAGCAATCTCATATATTTTGTGCGTATCCAGTGAGACTGGAGCTGCCAAAAATGTACTGATCGCAGATTTGTCTCCGGAAATCAAAGCTTCCAGCTCGGAAAAATCTCCGCTCGTTTCCATCTCATCCAGCTTAGCTGTCGTATCTGCAATTCGGTCAGAAGCTTCCGCCAGCAGTTCACTGGAATCTCCCAGCACTTTCTGGATTTCAGACAGATCAGAATCTGCCGTATCCGTCAGTTTATAAATGCCGTTGGCACTCTGATCCAGCTGCGACAACAAACCGGAAATCTCCTGTTTTGAAGATGTCAGGGACGCTGACAGTTGATTTAATGATTTCTGTACCGAAGATTTATAACTTGCAGACACGCCGGACATATTTTCCTGATTTTTTGTAACAAGTTCCTTCAGTTCGTCTTGCGCTGTACTAAGATCTGTCGTGGTATCCCGCAGTTCCTTCGCGCTGTTCTGCATTTTGCTCTGTAAGTCCTTCTGCTGCTGAATTGATGTGTCCATCCGTGTAACAACCGCATCTACAAGCGGCGCGGTGTCCGGATATTTGTCTGCCACTGCTGCCACGGAATCCCGGACTGAAGTATAGGCACTTACCACATTTCCAACCTGATCAGCCAGAGTATCCAGCGTGGAGGCAATCTGTTGTACATCCGCATTCTCATCTTCAAAGGCATCTGAAATCACCTGATCCATCTGATCATACACATTTTCTGCAGATTTCAGAGCTGTTCCAACACTGTCTGCAGCCGCATCCATGGATTCATCCAGACTGGAAAATGTTTTTGATGTCTGCTGAAACGTCTGCCTGCTCTCCTTCGTCTGCTGTTGTACGGTTTGCAGAAATTCCGTAGTAGAATTCAGCAGTTTCTGTGCGGAGCCTGTCATATCCGAGAAAGATTCCAGCAAACCGGCAGAAGCTGTCAGATCTCCGGCAATCTGATTCAGATTTGTATTCAGATTAGCCACGATCGTCTCCGCACCACTGGCTTGTGTCATATTGGAAACTGCCTGCAGTACCGTCAGTGTTGTATCTGAAACCGTCTCGATAAATACCTCATTTACCTGACGCTGCACTGCACCGGCTCCTTTATCTGTTACCTTCGGTGCAATGGCATTTTCCTTGGCATTGGAATAATAGGTAATCTCCGGTTTTTCTACCTTTTCAGAAAAAACACTCATCATCTTGTTACTGAAATCCTTCGGAATCACGATCGCTGCATAATATTTTCCGGATTTCACTCCACTGGTAGCTTTTTCCTCTGTGGTAAACACCCACTCCATCTGGGTATTTTCCCGCAAAGCAGACAACACTTTATCACCGATATTGATTTCAATCGGAATCAGACTTCCCTCATATCCTTCATCCACGCTGGCCACAGCCACCTTAAGATTTCCGGTGTTGGAATACGGATCCCAGCTGGCTGCAATATTGAACCACGCATACAGGCAGGGAACAACACTGATACCAATGATAACAACCAGCGCAATGACATTATTGCGGATACGCATCATATCCCGCTGAAAAATTTTCCATACATTTTTCATCAGATGTCTCCCTCCTTAATTTTTTTTACCAGTTCTTCCGGTTCCAGTCCGCTCATCTCCAGCTGACGCACAATACGGTCATGCAAATACTCCACGCAGATCAGATATACCACCAGTGCGATCAGCGATATGATCCAGAGCACCAGAAATACAAATTTTGCCGGTAATACAAAGGACAAAATCAGAAATGCAAGTGGAATCACAAGGATTCCTGCGAATCCAATGCGCACCATTTTCGGATATTTCAATTCAAACTTTCCGGATTTTTCCAGAAAACGATGTTTTGTCACATCGTCCCGCATCAGAGTTTCCACCATCAGCTGCATCTGCGGAAGCTGTCTTTCACTGCCGGCGGTCTCACCAACCATCATTTCTGTCTCTTCCAGACGACGGTCAAACAGGTGGTTCAAATTCATCAACAACGGCCGGAGCACCAGACCAATAAAGAGCGCCAGTGCTAAAAATACAAACATCACTGCCATATTTTTCACATAAGTATTCTCGTAAAATCCTGCGATGCACTCACGCATGCCGCGAATGGAATACGTGAACGGCAGGAACGGATTCAGTTTTTGGAAAAAGCCCGGCATCATCTCAATCGGATACGTACCGGAGGAACCCGGAATCTGCAAGATGATCAGGAATACACCCAATGCTTTTCCAATATGCTTAAATGTAAGTGCCATTGCGAAAATAATATTTACATAGATAAACGAACAGAGCATGCCACTCGCCACAAACAGGGCCGGGTGTACACACTGCACTTTCAACAATACAATATCACCGATGCAGACGATAAATCCCTGGATCACTGCAAGTACGACAAACAACAGCCATCTGCCAAAATATGCACTGGTATTAGAAAAATCAGATACTTCCTCATCCTTATCCACTTCCTGTTTCAGGATTGATACCAGAATAAGACCGCCTACCCAAAGTGCAAGGTTTGTATAAAACGGCGTCATACCGGTTCCATAATTTTCCACATCATACATCACTTCAGAATTAATAGACACCGGAGATGCCATAAACTCGGAAATAGCCTCGGCATCAATGCCTTCCAGTTCTAAAATTTCCTGATAAGCCTCAGAACTTTGCATTGCCTTAATATCCGTCTGTACCGTTTCCAGTTGTGCATCGACCTTCTCCAGTGCAGAACCGGTTTTGGTCAGCGCATTCACGCTGTCATCCAGACTGGTCTGCAGCTGCTGCAGCATCGTGCTCAGCTGATCCACCATCGGTGTGATTCCTGATAATGTTGCAGACATTTCTCCACTGACCGTTGCCAGTCCATCCAGAGACTGGCTGATCTGCGGAACGGTAACCTGCGTCAGAGTACTGCGGTAATTTTTCAGATCATCCCGACTGTTTCCCATGATCTGTTCCAGATTCTGTCTGGTATTTTGCGAAGTAGTTACCATATCTGCGATGGCTGAATTGCTTTTGTTCAGGGAATCAAGCACCTGGCCAATCTCCTGATTCTGCTTTTGCAGATTTGCAATCTGCTCTGTGATCGTTGCTGAAATCTGTGAATCGTTTGCGATACTTCCCTGCAATTTTGCAAGTTCATCCAGAATCTGCTGATTTTTCTGATTTAAATCCGTCACCGAATCGAGACCACCACCCACAGATGTATTCACCTGGGTCACTTTCGATTCCAGATTTCCCAGTTTGATCGATGCAGTAATATACGCATCATTCAAAAACAGATCCCCACTCGTCAGACTGTCAGAAAATACCGCCGAAAAATCTGAAACTGCCTTCCGGCTCTCACCCAGCAGCTCCGTGCTCTGATCCAGCGTATCAGATACAGATACAGCTGATTTTTTCACCTTTTCCAACGAAGACAGGGTATCCTGGATCAGTGAATCTGAACTTCCTACTGTTTCCCGGAAATGATCCAACACATTCTGATAACCGGCCAGATTCTCCCGCACAGCAGAAATAGAACTTAGCAATTCCGAATTGGTATTGTCCACATCCACTGTCAGGTTTCCGGCAGATGTACTGATCATCTCTGAAATCGCTTCAGAAGCCACAGACGAAAAAGTATCGTTAATCTGCTGCTGCAATGTCGTGGCACCCGTATCTGTGATCTTCGGTGCAATTGCATTTTTCTTTTCATTAATATAGTAATCCAGCTGCGGCTTCTTAACGTCTCCGGATAAAATACTCAGCAGTGAATCACTGAAATTCTCCGGAATGACAATGGCTGCATAGTAAGCACCTGATTTTACGCCCTCAATGGCTTCCTCCTCGTCCACAAAAGTCCAGCCAAGCTTCTTGTTTTCCTTCAGGTTATCCATGATGCTGGCTCCCGCATTCAACGACATCTGCGCGGTGTCGGCGCCTTCATCACAATTTGCGACAGCCACCTTAATGCCTTGTGTATTTCCGTAGGGATCCATATTTGCTGCAATATTAAACCATGCATACAACGACGGTAACAGACATACGCCGCCCAGTACCAACACTGCCGCACGATTTCGGAGCAGCCGCTTCAAATCTCTTCGAAATATCTTCAGTACGTTTTTCATATTTGTTCTGCACACTCCTGTTTTATGCTCCATACATTTTCGGTTAATTAATTTGTTTCGAATAATTATTATACGAAAGGGCAAAAACAGAGTCAACCACTCAAATTACGACTTTCGTCTAAAAAGCAACGATTCCGAAGAATCGTTGCTTTTTTATACTGTGCCGGTTACGATCAGCGTGCTGATGCCAGGATTTGTGATCCAGATGCCGGTGGCCGGATCCTGGACATATTCTGCTGCAGGTACTGTCACTTTTCCTGCGATGGTTGCGAAACTTCCTGTTGTCTCATCGTAGGTGTAATCCACGCCTTCTGTCCATGCGGTTCCATTGAAAGATACCGTCAGATTTTTCAGAATTGGATCAAAATCATCCGTGATGACTGCTGCGGTTCCTGCTGCCGCTGCGGTATTTCCGTTATTCTGGACTAAAAAAGTATACGTCAATGTGCCATTTTCTGTTACCGGAACCGGACTCACAGATTTTGTGATCGTCAGCACCGGTTCACTCAAAGCCTGAATGCTTTCTTTCACGTTCACTGGTGTAATGCCTCCACCAGAAATCGTCGCTGTATTCGTAATCTCTGACTCTTCTGCCAGTGGTGCATATTCCGTCGGCTTTGTCTCATACACAAGTAATGCATTTCCGCCTGCCGGGATATTTAAACCACTAACAGTCAGCGGTGCTCCTGCTGCCACCGTCGGTTTCGGCTGCAATACGCCATTGACATAGTAATTAATTGTATCTGCTACATAAGAAAGAGGCGTCAACGTTGTCGTTGCAAAGGCATACGTTCCCAGATTGTCCTCCAGTGTCAGACCATTCAGCGGCACGCTGCCGGAATTTACTACGCTGATCAGATATGTCACTGTATCGTCCTGTGCATACACTTTCCTGACCGCTGTCTTTGTTGCAGACAGCACTTCCAGGATTTCCCCTACTGCAATATTTGAATTCGCCACGGAATCCCCGTAACGCAACTGAGCCTGATTCGTAAATCTTGCCATATTTTACCTTCCTTTCTTCGACACATCCGCCGAAAGTTCTATCAGATCAAGTCCAATGCATGTGAAACTTTATACAGGACTTGCAACTGATCTATTATGATTACATGGATTGTTCCGTACTTGTAAAGCGGACACTGTAATCATAGTATAAAATATGCAAAATTTACGGTTCCGGGTAACATAAATCGAAAAATCAGCTTTATTTTTCTCAAGGAGCGCTTGTTTTAGCGACCGAGACAAAATAAAGCTGATTTTCTTCCTTACCTATATTCACCACAAAAGAACCCACGATGCCTAAAACGCACAATCCCAGCCACGCTCAAGATCTGGCGCATCTACATTTTGTTCACGCATCATTTCACCGATGGTTCTCCAGTAATGGTCTTTGATGGCCTTACAGATTGCCTCGCAATCTCCTGCCACACATGCATCATAGATGATCTTATGCGATGCATACTGTCGCTTTGCAACAGCTTCTTTGTCCTGCACCAGATCATATCCGGCGAAGAGATTACCGTAGTACTGCTCTTTCCATGCTTTCTGAACCCGTGGCATACCACACATTTTTACCAGTTCTTCATGAAATTCATTATCACATTCAAATACCTGGTCGAATTCCTCTGCCGTCAGATTTTTCATACGTTTCAGAATATCTTCCAGATGCTGCATGGATTCCTCCGGAATTTTTCCGTGAAGAAACCGCACACTGACTACCTCATAATTGGTTCTCAGGAGATACACCTCGTAGGAATCCTCAAAAGAAAGTTCTTTTACAGAACAGCCTACGTTTCGTGTATACACAATAATTCCTTCATTCTCCAGCTGGCGAAGTGCCTCGCGGATCGGCCCCCGGCTTGTATGAAATTCTTTCGCCAGTTCCAGCTCCACAATACGCTGTCCGGGTTTGATCTCATGGTTAAAAATTTTGCTGCGGATCGCATCCACAATGCTCTCTCTTAACGTCTGATACAATAATGCCCCCATAAAACTTACCACTCTTTCTTACTCTTTTTTCAACAAACAATTATATGTACGATTCGCCAGAATGCTCTCAACACTCCGTTTTTTCACCGTCTGCAAAGACGTGGATCATTCCATATTGGATATGATATTCTTAATGATAGCTACCGCTTTGTCCATTCCCTCTGCTGAAATATGCTCATATGCACCGTGGAAACCATAACCACCGGTTCCAAGGTTCGGACAAGGAAGTCCCACAAAGCTCAATCTTGCACCATCTGTGCCTCCGCGGATTGGAACGATATCCGGTGTAACGAGCGCATCCTTACATGCCTGAACTGCATAATCGATCAGCTGCATACACGGCTCGATTTTTTCACGCATATTGCGATAGGAATCCTGCAGATTCAGCTCTATGGTTCCCTCACCATATTTTTTATTTAAAAAAGCTGTGATTTCCTGCATCAGCGCCTTACGTGCTTCGTATTTATCTGCATCAAACTCACGGATCAGATAGCTCATAGTCGTCTCTTCCACACTTCCGTTCATTTCCATAAGGTGGTAAAATCCTTCATAGCCTTCCGTGTGCTCCGGTGCTTCCTGCTGCGGCAGCATACTCTGTAATTCCATGGCAATCTTCATGGAATTGACCATAATGTTCTTTGCTTCGCCCGGATGCACATTGACACCATGAATAGCAAACTCAGCGGAAGCTGCATTAAAGTTCTCAAACTGGATTTCTCCTTCCGGACCTCCGTCTACAGTATAAGCATATGGTGCGCCGAAACGCTCCAGATCCATGTGGCAGGCGCCACTTCCAACTTCCTCATCTGTCGTAAAGCTGATGCAGACTTTTCCATGAGGGATCTCACCTTTTAATAACTCCTCAGCAACTGTCAGGATTTCAGCAATACCGGCTTTATCATCCGCACCAAGAAGTGTCATTCCATCCGTCGTGATCAGCGTTCTTCCAGCCATCTCCTTTAATGCCGGGAAATCTTTTGTCGTCAGTATTCTTCCTGAAGTTCCAAGAATCACATCCTTACCGTCATAGTTTTCAATAATCTGTGGATTTACATTTTCTCCGCTGTAATCCGGTGCAGTATCCATATGTGCGATAAAACCAATGGCTGTACGGTCTTCATATCCAGGAGTTGCCGGAATATGTCCATAGACATAACCATACTCGTCCATCATAGCATCTTCGATGCCAATCTCTTTCATTTCTTCCACCAGCAGTTTTGCCAGATCAAACTGACGCTCCGTTGTCGGAGAAGTGCTGCTCTCCTCGTCGCTGGTTGTCCAGACTTTCGCATAATTTAATAATCTTTCATAAGCTCGCATTGTATACCTCCTAGCATAATTATCTTTATATGTAAAATAATTTTATCTTTATATTCTATGGAAATAAAATCTCATTGAAAAAGATACGCTATTTCACTTCATATACTTTTCACTAAAATCTTATCATAAAATTCTCCTTACAACACAAAAACAAAATTTTCTTTTTAAAAAAAGGAATCCTGCAAGCAGGATTCCTTTTCATGTCATTTACTACTTAGACTGTGTACAATATCCAAAGAAGAAGTATCCCAGTGGTGTGCAGTACATGCCTTCGATTCCATCACGCAGCATATATTTCTGTGTATAGAAGTACAGCGGATCAACTACGTAATCCTGACCTACTAAGATGTCCTCTGCCTGATGTAACAGTTTCATACGTGCAGCAGGATCAGATTCAGCTTTTGCCTGGCTGATCAGGTTATCGTAATCCGGGTTAGAGTACTGAGCGTCGTTATTTCCGCCGCCTGTTACCCACATATCAAGGAAGGAAACCGGATCATTGTAATCAGAAATCCATCCGTTACGTGCGATAGAGTAATCACCGTTTTTACGTGTCTGAAGGAAAGATGCCCACTCCTGGTTGTTCAGAGTAACTTTTACACCAAGTTCCTGCTCCCACATGTTCTGAAGTGCTTCAGCAACAGCTTTGTGAGCATCATCTGTGTTGTACAGGTACTCTACAACCGGGAATCCTTCACCGTTCGGGTAACCAGCCTCTGCAAGGAGCTGTCTTGCTTTCTCACAGTTTGCTTCATAAGCATCCTTTGTCGGATCATAGTAATCTCCACCAACTTTACGGAAATCAGATCCTTCCTCAGCATCAGAGATACCGCTTGGTACATAAGCACTAGCTTCAACCTGTCCTGCCTGAGTTACTTTTTCGACAATGTAGTTACGGTCAACGGCAAGTGTAAATGCCTCACGTACTTTCGGATTGTCAAATGGAGCTTTCTGTGTCTGGAAGCATACATAGTAGGTTCCAAGATAATCTACGATCTTCATATCACCAGAAGCGATCATGCTAGGAAGTTCTGCCTGTGGAACATTCTGGATGTAATCAAGCTCGCCAGATTTGAAACCGGAAAGCATAGCATTGGAATCATCCATTAATTTAAATGTAATGGTATCCGGTCCAAGATTTGCATAATCATAGTAGTTCTCATTTTTAGCCATTACAATCTGAGCGTTGTGTGTCCACTCTGTCAGTTTGTATGGACCATTAGAGATATATGTAGAAGGATCAAATGTCCACTGATCACCCTTAGCCTCAATGATGTCCTCACGTACAGGCATCATAGCCGGGAATGCACATAACTCCTCAAAGTATGGAAGATCTGTTGTTAAAGTTACCTCAAATGTCTTGTCATCAACTGCTTTTACAGCTAACTCAGAAGGATCTTTCTCACCTGCCATGATCTCGTTTGCGTTTACAACGCAGTCAAGCATGTAGTTGTAATCTGCTGCTGTAGCCGGGTTAACCAGACGTTTCCAAGCATACTCAAAGTCGCCTGCTGTAACGTCTTTTCCGTCAGACCATTTGATGCCATCACGAAGGTGGAAAGTGTATGTTACAGTTCCATCATCATTTGCTGTTTTGTCATAGCTCTCAGCCTGACCGTAAGTAAGTTTTGCACCATCGCAAGTTCCGTCAGAACCTTCAACTTCTTCTCCTGTGCTCTCCCATTTCATCAGACCTTCGAATAAATGGTTTGCCATGACAGCTCCATCTACGGTGGAGTTCAGGGCCGGATCCATTGTCATCGGCTCGGATGCGAAGTTTACAGTAATGTTAAATCCATCACCACTGTTGGTTGCTGTCTGCTCTGCATCTGCAGATGTTTTGTTGTTGTCTTTAGATGCGCTGTTGTCGCTTCCACAGCCCGCAAGCATGGAAAAAGCGAAAGCTGCAACTAATACAACTGATACCAATCTCTTTTTCATAGTACTCTCCTTTATAAATTTATTGATAAAACAGGACTCCCCTGCATTACCCAATCCCAATTGCTCCCACCAAAAAGTGAGAGCTGTCTCAAACAAGACAATCGCAGTATCCTACTGCTCTAACAGATGGCAGGCCACCCAGTGTCCCTTTTCGTATTCCTTGAATTTCGGCACACATTCTTTACATTTATCCATTGCATATGGACAACGTGTATGGAAACGGCATCCGCTTGGCGGATTCATCGGAGAAGGAATATCTCCTTCCAGAACGATACGCTGTCTGCTTCTGCTTACCTCCGGATCCGGAACAGGTACTGCGGAAAGCAGTGTCTGTGAATACGGATGTAACGGATGGCGGTTCAGCTCGTAGCTCTCTGCCAGCTCTACCATAGTTCCAAGATACATTACGCCGATACGGTGTGAAATATGACGAACAACGGACAGATCATGTGCAATAAACAGATAGGTCAGTCCCATCTCTTCCTGCATATCTTCCAGCATATTTACAACCTGTGACTGAATGGAAACATCCAGCGCGGAAATCGGCTCATCACAAACGATGAATTCCGGTTTTACTGCAAGTGCACGGGCAATGCCGACACGCTGCTGCTGTCCACCGGAGAACTCATGCGGGTAACGGTTCGCATGCTCTGTATTCAGACCAACTCTGCCGAGCAGTTCTTTGATACGGTCGGTACGATCCTTTTTGTTCGGGCAAAGCTTGTGAATGTCAAGCGCCTCACCGATAATCTCTCCGACTGTCATACGCGGATCCAGACTTGCGGAAGGATCCTGGAAAATAATCTGCATTTTCCGTCTGTATGGAAGCATGTCTACTTTTTTTGCTTTTGGTACTTTTACCGGATGCAGATTTCCCTCTGCATCTCTCTGCCACGGATCCTGTCCCTCGAAAATTGTCTCACCATCGTAAACAATTTTTCCGGAAGTCGGCTCGTGCAGCTGAAGGATGGTACGGCCCAGTGTGGTTTTACCACAACCGGACTCTCCTACCAGACCAAGTGTCTCACCGCGATTGATGAAAATAGAGATATCTTCTACCGCCTGTACACCAGGTCCTTTCATTCCCTTTACCGGGAAATATTTCTTCAGGTGATCAACCTGAACGAGTACATCATTTTTCTCACTCATGGCTGTCTACCTCCGTTTTTTCAATATTCGCTGTCTCAGTATTACCTTTTTTTGCTTCTTCCAGACAATCCTGAACACGCAGCCAGCATGCAGCACGATGGTTCTCTCCCATTGCAACATACGGCGGCATCTTCTGCAGACAGATCTTCATCGCATGCTCACAACGCGGTGCGAATGGACATCCCTCCGGCGGATTCAGCATATCAACCGGTGTACCCTCGATCGGGATCAGGCGCTCATAGCTCTCTGCATCTACACGCGGCATAGAGCGAAGCAGACCTTTGGTATAAGGATGACCCGGATTATAGAAAATATCATCTACCGGTCCCTGCTCTACCATTTTACCTGCATACATAACAGATACTTTGTCACAGACCTCAGCAACAACACCAAGGTTATGTGTGATAAAGATAATACCCATATGATTCTGCTTCTGAAGTTTTTTCATCAGCTCCAGAATCTGTGCCTGGATGGTTACATCCAGCGCAGTTGTCGGCTCATCGGCGATCAGAAGCTTCGGATGACAGATCAGACCCATGGCGATCATAACCCTCTGACGCATACCACCGGAAAGTTCGTGCGGGTACTGTTTCATACGTTTTTCCACATTGTTGATACCTACTTCTTCCAGCATTTTCATTGCGTGCTTCTCAGCATCCTCTTTGCTGATATTTTTATCATGTGCTTTCAGTGCCTCAACCAGCTGGTTTCCGATGGTATAAACCGGATTCAGACAGGTCATCGGGTTCTGGAAGATCATTGCTACTTCTTTACCTCGGAATTCGATCATCTCGTCCTTGGTTTTTGACAGCATATCCTGTCCCTCAAAAGTAATGGAGCCTCCCACTACTTTACCCGGATTCTGAAGTAATCCGATGATAGAATATGCTTCCACACTTTTACCGGAACCGGACTCACCTACAACACCCATAACTTCATCGTAGTTTACGTCGTACGAAATTCCGTTTACTGCCTTCACTTCTCCTGCCGGAGTAAAGAAAGAGACCTTGAGATCTCTGACCTCTAACAGTTTATCATTTTTCTTTTCCTGTTCCATATCGTCTCCTCCTCTCCTTATTTCTTCAGCTCCGGATCTAATGCATCGCGAAGTCCGTCACCGAACAGGTTCAGAGCCAGGATCATAAGACTCAGGATTCCTGCCGGGATAAATAATCTGTACGGATATGTGCTCAGACCACTCAAAGCCTCAGAACACATAGAACCTAAACTTGTCAGCGGAGCAGATACACCTACACCGATGAAAGAAAGGAAAGATTCCAGGAAGATTGCGGATGGAATCTGCAGGAATGTCGTTGTAATGATCTGTCCGATACAGTTTGGGAGCAGATGCTTGCTAATGATACGGCCGCCTTTTGCACCAAGGGCGCGGGCTGCTGTTACATACTCCTGCTGTTTTAACTGAAGGATCTGTCCACGGATGATTCGGCTCATGGTTACCCAGTATAATAAACCGAATGCGATAAACATGGAGATCAGGTTTGGTCCGAGAACCGTTACCAGATTCTGCATCGGACCGTTACCAGAGTTCTGGAACTGCTCCAACGCCGGTTTTAATGTTGCGGAAAGCAACAGGATGATCAGCATCTCCGGAATGGAGTAGATGACCTCAACAATACGCTGCATTACCGTATCTACTACGCCGCCGCAGTAACCGGAAACAGAACCATATAACGCACCGATGATCAGTACGATAATTGCCGCACATACACCAACAATGATAGAGATTCTTGTTCCCACCATGACACGAACCATGATATCACGTCCCTGGTCATCGGTACCAAACACATGCGGGAATACTTTCTCACCATCTGCTTTTTTCTGAAGTTCCTGTGTGGAATAACCAAATGCTTTGTACTTGATGCCCAGGGCTTTGGCTGCTTCACTCTCAGTAATGTGCTCTTCGCTCTCTTTCTGCTCGGCAACACTTGCCTTCGCACGGATTTTAGACTCTTCAATACGGCTTAACTCTTTGCCTTCTGCTTCTGCTTCGGCTCTTGCCTTCTCAACTGCCTCATCCGGTGTCAGGTTTGCAGTCTCATTTTTCTCTTCCATGTAATCATTGATCTTCTGCTGGTCTTCCAGTGTGTAATGCCATGGATGTAATGCTTCAGAGCCACGTACCTGCTGCTTATAAGTATAAGGAACCACGCTCGGTCCCACAAATCCGAAAATAACCAATGCAATGATGATTGCAAGGGCAACCATTGCCACTTTATTTTTACGGAGACGACGCCATGCATCTGCCCAATAGGAAACACTCTTACGATCTTTGATAAAGCTTTCCTTTTCCTGCTGGCTCGCTGCATCAAAAGCGTCCTCCGGTAATTTGCTCCACTCTAAAATATCATCAATATTCGGTTGAAGAGAGCCTGGCTTTTGAAATCTTTTCTTTCCAGACATGCTTAATTTCCTCCCTTCGCCAGATTGATACGCGGGTCTACCAGTTTGTAGCACAGGTCAACAATCAGGTTCATGATGATGATGAAGGAAGCCAGGAAGATAGTGGTTCCCATGATCAACGGATAATCACGGGTCTGGATTGCCTGGATAAAGTAACGGCCCAGTCCCGGGATGGAGAATACCTGCTCAACAACCATACCGCCGCACAGTGTAAATGCGATCTGCGGTCCCAGATAAGTAATAACCGGAATCAATGCATTTCTCAGTGCATGTTTAAAAATAATCTTGCTGTTTTTCAGACCTTTTGCACGCGCAGTCTTGATATACTCCTGATTGATAGAATCAAGCATTGCTGTTCTGGTCTGTCGCGACAGATAACACATCGGGTAAAATCCAAGTGCCAGACATGGCAGGACATAACTCTTTGGTGTTCCGTCAAATAATGCCGGGAAAACTTTTACTCCCGGAATACCCCCACATAATGTATGCAACAACATTGTTGCCACTACGAATCCAGGCATGGAGATACCGATTGTACATACAACTCTAAGGAAGCTGTCTACCCATGTACCTCTTTTGTAAGCTGCCAGACATCCAAGCGGAAGTCCGACTGCAATTGCCCATAAAAGCGCAAACACGCCGATTTTTGCAGAAACCGGGAACATATCTTTGATGATGTCTAAAACTGCACGGTTTTTCTGCATTTTGATTGATGTACCGAAATCTCCGTGAAAAAGATTTCCGAGATATTTGCCCAACTGAACAATCTTGGGCTGGTCAAGTCCATATTTAGCATTTAAAGCGTCGATAGTGGCCTGTGTCGGTGTTTTCTCAGATAACCACGGATTTCCCGGGATTGCATTCATCAAGAAAAACGTAACACATGCAACTACCAGCACCGTGACAATCGCCATTAAGACTCTTCGTGCTGTGTACTTTGCCATTTTTTACACCTTTCCTCTCTCATTCTCATACGTCACGCTGTCGCCAATCTAGTACAATTCTGTAATGCTTTACTATTGTAAATTGTCGACAATATTCTATATTATACCTGTTTTTTACATAATGGTCAACCGAAACAGCTATTTTTTGTATTTATTTTTCGGACAGCTGTTTTTGATACGCGTACATTTTTCCTCCTTTTGTCCATAATTTGCAGATTTCTTTCCATAATACAGTAAAAACAGGCAAAAGTCAGCATTGAAAAATCCGGTTTTTTTGTATAATTTTACCTTCCTGAAATGGGGAGGGCTGGCGGAGGGCATGCACACGGACACGGACATTTTTGTGCATGTCCTCCTGCCAGCCTCCACATTTCATTCACTCTAAACGGTGCCACAGCTGACGCTGCCTTATTTTTGTACTGGCATTATTTTCTATTTCGTTATAGAATAACAGAGAAAAATACTTTGCTATTTTTGCCCCCAACATCAGATCAAAAATATACTATTAAGGAGTTTGATTATGGAAAATTTAACTGTTAGTTTTATTACCGATCAGCTAAAACAGCTGACTTCTATTCCGAGTCCGTCAGGATTCACAAAAGCAGTGACCCGGTATCTCGTTTCCACATTGGAAGGAATGGGATATACACCGGAATGTTCCCGCAAAGGCAATGTCCTTGTAACAATTGGTGGGGAAGGAAGCCCATTGATCCTTGCTGCTCATGTGGATACGCTTGGCGCTATGGTGCGTTCTATCAAGAGCAACGGACGCCTGCGCCCGACTACCATCGGCGGACATCAGTGGTGCACTGCTGACGGTGAAAACTGCACCGTGCACACAAGAGATGGAAAAGTATACACCGGTGTCGTATTAAACAGGGAGCCATCCGCACATGTAGCGGATCAGAAAGTAGAAGCGACAGAGGAAAATATGGAAATCCTGTTAGACGAGAATGTAAGCACGGATAAAGACGTGAAAGGACTTGGCATACAGGTCGGTGATTTTATTGCAATGGATCCACGCACGACGGTAACTCCAAGCGGTTACATCAAAAGCCGTTTCCTGGATGACAAACTTTCGGCTGCTATTCTTCTGGGCGTTGCAAAGGAAGTTGCTGACGGCGCACTTACTTTGAATCGCAAAGTTTCTTTATTATTTACCGTTTATGAAGAAGTCGGACATGGTGGAAGTTTTATTCCGGCTGATACTGAGGAAATGCTTTGTGTAGATATGGGCTGTGTCGGCGATGATCTTGGATGCACCGAGCGCATGGTTTCCATCTGTGCCAAAGATTCCGGCGGACCTTATAACTACGATCTGGTGACAGAACTGTCCGAACTTGCAAAAGCAAATGATCTTGATTACGCCATTGACGTATATCCGCATTATGGTTCTGACGTAGAAGCAACACTGCGAGGCGGTTTTGATATCCGTCACGGACTGATCGGTCCGGGTGTCTATGCATCCCATAACTATGAGCGTTCTCATGTGGATGGTGTCAAAAATACACTTGAGCTTTTAAATGCTTATTTAAGATTACAGTGTCAAAAGGTCTGAGTCCACCTGTGCTTGCACAAGGGTGGATGAATGACCTTGGGGCACGCCCCGCTATGAGCATAAAAGTGGGATTTTTATCCCACGATATGCGAATAGCGGGAAGGATTGTGAGAGTGCATAGCACGGAACAATCCGTGTAATCAAGATTTGGGTGTTTACAGTGTCAAAAGGTCATTTATCCAATCCCCCTCAAACAACTCATATACATCTTTCAGGTATTCTAGTTTTCATCATCCTGGCTGACACGTTCAATATGCATCGCCAGATAGCCAATCTCCAACTCTTCTAACTGCTTATGCAATGCATGGCTCAGATGATCACAGACAGTTGTAGCCAGCTGATAGGATTCCGGGAAATTATGCTGTACGTAATCATTCATATTGACTTTCAGCGATTCTCCTTTGAGCACCCGGGCCACCATATATTTCACGTGATTCATGAGGCGATTATAACTCAATGACATCACATTGATCTGAATGCCGCGCTGATCCTCGATCAATGACACACAGTCACGCACTGCCTGCGCCATCTGCATGGACACGGAAACAGATTCTTTTTCCAGTGCTGAATGAATGTGTAATGCCACATAACCAATCTCGTCCTCATCAATATCGACCTGTTTTTCCTTTTTCAGAATCGGTCGGATCCTGGATGCCACTTTGAATTCCGAATGAAACAATGTCTTGATATCTTCTGTTAACGGATTGGAAATCTGTTCTCCTTTTTGCAGACGCTGCACTGCAAATGCGATATGGTCAGCCATCGGGAACAAAATACTCCGGTCTATTTTTCCAAACTGCCGTTCTGCCTCATTTAAAATCAGGTTTGCCATCTGAAAATATTCCGGCTGGATCGTTTTGATCAGTTCCGAAGCATCCCCTCTGGAGGATGTCTCCTGAAGTGAATAAACCGTACAATCTGCCGGCTGTTCAAAACGTTCGCCGGGCTTTTTCCCAAATCCAACCCCTTTTCCCAAAAGCACATATTCTTTACTATCATTCATATCCAGAGCAATTACCCCATTATGATTTAAAACTTTACATATGCGATACATCTTTTTTCTTCCTTCTCCCACTGAATTTAAGAATGCCCTCGGCATTCTTGTTGCTCCCCACCTATAAAAGGGGCTGTCTTCTCGACTGAGATAAAAGTATTTTAGCATAGAACACTACATTTTCAAACCCACAAAACTAAAAATCCAAAAAAGAGCAGCCACACATCCGCTCAGGATCTGCTGCTGCCCGTTTTCTACCTTGGCTTTTCATTCACTTTTATATTTATTTTTCTGTGTATTCACAGATATTTTTACGAACTTTGAGTACCATGGACGGAGCTACTGAAAGTTCGTCCACACCCATTTCCATAAAAGCATCTGTCAGTTCCAGGTCTGCGCCAAGCTCACCGCAGATACCGGCCCATTTTCCATACTTGTGTGCATTTTCCACAACCATGCGGATCATGCGTAAAATTGCTTTGTGATGTGCATTATAAAAATCATCTAATTTCGCATTCTGACGGTCAATGGCCAATGTGTACTGTGTCAGATCATTGGTTCCGATACTGAAGAAATCTACCATCTGCGCCAGTTCATCGCTGATCATAACCGCTGCCGGTGTCTCGATCATTACACCCTGCTCCGGCATTTTGTACGGAATCTCTGCCGCTTCCAATTCAGCACGCACTTCTTCTACAATGGCAAAAATCTGCTCCACTTCCTCCGTAGAAGTGATCATCGGATACATGACAGACAGATTTCCATAGACAGCTGCACGAAGTAATGCACGAAGCTGTGTTTTGAAAATCTCCGGCTGTTTCAGACAAATACGGATCGCACGATAACCCATTGCAGGATTTTCCTCTTCGCCGAGATTAAAATAATCCACCTGTTTGTCCGCACCGATATCAAGCGTGCGGATGATCACTTTTTTGCCAGCCATCAGCTGCAGCGCCTGCTTATAAGCTGCAAACTGCTCTTCCTCCGTCGGGAAATCTGTTTTTCCAAGATACAGAAATTCGCTTCGGAACAGACCGACACCTTCTGCATCATTGTCCAGCACACTTGCAATATCGGACACACTTCCGATATTTGCATACAAATGCACTTTTTTACCATCTTTTGTAACAGTTTCCTGTCCTTTCATCTGCTGCAGAAGCTGCTGCTTTTCCGCTTCCTCTGCCATACGTGCTTTTGTCTGCTCACACACTTCCCCGGAAGGCTCTACGACAAATGTGCCCTCAAAGCCATCAACTACTGCCTGCATGCCATTCTGCATCGCATCCAGATCCATCGGCACACCGATCAGCGCCGGAATATTCATCATCCGGGCAAGAATTGCAGTATGGGAATTCGTAGAACCGTGTACTGTGACAAATCCGAGGATTTTGTCCTTGTCCATCTGAACGGTCTCACTCGGAGACAGATCATCTGCCACGATGATAGACGGTTCCATATCGTTCATATCTACCGGCGCATTACCGGAGAGGTTCTGGACCAGACGGTTGGAAATATCTCTGATATCAGCAGATCTCGCCTGCATGTAATCATCATCCATGCTGGCAAACATTTCTGCAAAATTGTCTCCGGTAACAGCAACCGCATATTCTGCATTTACCATCTCATTACGGATCATATTGCAGATTGCATCCTGATAATCCTCATCTTCCAGCATCATCTGATGCACTTCAAAAATTGCTGCACTGGCTTCGCCAACTTCTTTCACTGCCTTGTCATACAATTTCTGAAGCTGCTCCTGTGAAGCTGTTACAGCTTCCTGCATACGGGCGATCTCACCTTCTGCATCAGTGATTTTTCCCCGTTTTACCTGTACATCATTTTTCTTAAATACTACAACCGGTCCTAAAACAATTCCTTTATAAACGGATTTTCCTTTGTATTCCTGTGCCATACTGTTCTCCTTATCCTTACCCTGACGATGGTTCATTTTTCACTTTATCATTTAATCTCTTTTTGTGAAGCAGCCTGGGGTTTTTGTTTTTCCACCCCAGAGGCTGTTTCGATTTTATTTACGCTTCTTCGTAAACGTCTACTGCAAATAACGGCTCACCGGCTTTTACTTCGCCCTCTGCCAGCAGTCTGACTTTCTGATTATCCTCTAATTCTGTACACAGAATCGGAGAACAAAGTGACGGAGCATTTGCAGTCAGATAATCAATGTCGATCTCCAGTAGCTTGTCACCTTTTTTCACGCTCTGTCCATTTTCTACAAAACAGGTAAATCCTTTGCCTTCCAGATTTACAGTATCAATACCGATGTGAAGCAGCATAGATAAACCGCTGTCTGTTAAAAATCCGATGGCATGCTTTGTATCAAATACAAAGATAACCTGTCCGTCTTCCGGTGCTACGATCGTCGCTGCTGTCGGAGTAACCACTGCGCCATCGCCCATCATTCTTCCTGCAAAGGCATCATCCGGTGCAGTTGCCAGATCAGCAGCGATACCTGTGATCGGGCTGGATACGATGATTGTCTCTTTTACAACTTCTTTTGGCTCGTTTGCATTGGAAACAGCTGCCTCTGCTGCTGCACTGTCGTCTGCTGTATGTGCAGATTCAACGGCCGGTTCATTTGTGCTGATCTCCTCATCCGGCGCTTTCTCCAGATAATCCTCGAAATTGGATTTGATCACAGTTACTTTCGGTCCGTAAATGATCTGAACACCATTTCCTTTATGAACGACGCCGGAAGCTCCGGTTGCTTTCAAAATTGCATCATTTACCAGTTCCGGTTTGTATACCGTACAACGAAGTCTTGTTGCACAGCAGTCCACATCAGAAATATTTTTCTTTCCGCCAAGACCTTTCAGGATTCCCTCAGAAACAGGATCATCCCCTGCGGCACCATTTTCGCCTTCTTTTTTCGCATTGACATCTGCTCTTGTATACAGTTTTACTTCTTCTGTATCGTCACGGCCAGGTGTTTTCAGATTCAGTTTCTTGATCAGGAAGCTGAACAGGAAGTAGTATACGATGAAGTATACGATTCCGACGATCACTACCCATACCCAACTTGTTTTCTTGTTGCCCTGTAAGATACCAAAGAGGAACAGATCGATAAATCCGCCGGAGAATGTCATTCCGACACCAACATTACAAATATGCATCAGCATGTATGCCAAACCTGCAAATACGCAGTGGATACCATACAGAAGCGGTGCTACAAAAAGGAATGTAAACTCTAATGGCTCTGTGATACCTGTCAGCATGGAAGTCAGTGCTGCGGAAAGTAATAAACCACCGACAGCTTTTCTCTTTTCCGGTTTTGCTGTGCGGTACATTGCAAGTGCTGCTCCCGGCAGACCAAAGATCATCAGCGGGAATTTACCGGACATAAATCTGGTTGCAGATACTGCGAAATGATCCACGGTCGGATCAGATAACTGTGCAAAGAAGATGTTCTGTGCGCCTTCGATGAGTTTTCCACCAACTTCGAGTGTTCCGCCCACACCTGTCTGCCAGAATGGCAGATAAAATACGTGATGCAGACCAAACGGAAGCAGTAAACGCTCAAGGAAACCATACACCCATGTACCTGCGTAACCAGACTTCAGTACGAGGTCACCAAGTGCGTAGATACCGGACTGGATCACCGGCCATACAAAGAACATCAGGATTCCGACACCAACAAATACGATACCGGAAATGATCGGTACAAAACGAGTTCCACCAAAGAAAGATAATACCTGCGGAAGCTCAATTTTGTAAAAACGGTTATGCAGTGCTGCAACACCAAGACCTACGATGATACCACCAAATACACCCATCTGTAAGGATGTGATACCGCATACATCTGTCACAGAACCGGACAGCATTGTCTCAGCGCCGCCTTTGATATTGATCAGTGCTCCGATGGAGGCATGCATGATAAAAAACGCAATAACTGCTGCCAGCGCTGCAACCGCTTTTTCTTTCTTTGCCATACCAATGGCTACACCCATGGCAAATATAATCGGCAAATTCGTGAAAATGATGTTGCCGGCTGCATTCATAACCTGCAAAATCTGGTTCAGTACTGTACCTGGTCCCATAACACCAAGCAGACCGTAAGTTTCAAGCATTGTTTCATTTGTAAAAGATCCACCAATACCAAGCAGCAGACCGGCTACCGGCAGAATTGCGATCGGCAGCATGAAGGATCGTCCAACCCTCTGCAAAACTCCAAAAATTTTGTCTTTCATAGTTTTCCTCACTCTCAAAATAGACATTCATTGTTATATTGTACCCATTTTTTGAATTCACATAGCAGGAAGAAGCTTTTTTCATGTCGGCCGAACCACAAAAAAAGGCACTAACCCTACATAAATATCAAAAAAATATCTATGCACGGTTAATGCCTGCTTTATCAGTAACACACCATGTATACTATATTTATATCATATTGACATTTCTTTGTCAATAAAAATTTATTCCTTGTCATCTTCCAGCCGCCGATTCAGCAACGTCGCAATGATTTCAAGCACCACTGCCAGTCCGATCACACATCCAACGGCAACTTTACCGGATCCTCCCATGATAGTCTGTACAATACCTCCGATTTTCGGAATGGAACGAACCATTTTTCCCATGTACTGATTGTACATTACCGGATTCATATCATTCTCTTCATTTGCATCGCCTTTTGTGATGAATTCACCCATGGCGGTACTATTTGATACGACACGATGGGTAATGATCGAGCCATCCGCATCAGAACCATAAAAAGCGATAACGTCACCTTCGACAATCTCTTTCGGCTCTACATATTTGATATATACGAGACTTCCAACAGGAATTTCCGGTTCCATACTTCCACTGATCACCGTATATAAATGATACCCCATGGCTTTCGGGACTGTCAGCGGAATACACGCTGCCACTACTACTATGAGTAAAAATGTTCCAATCACACTAAGTAACGTTGCAATCGGATTCTTTCTCTTGTGCTTCTCTCTGCTCAAAACTACTTCTCCTCGACTTTTTCATTAATATACGTTGCCAACAGTTCATATACATAATCTGCATTTTCTATCTGCTCTTGTGTATCTGATTTACTGGCTATAACATCACTATGCTTGCTTGTATCTAAATCATCTTTTGCTCTCTCCAGCCTGTATTTTGCATAGTCCATATGCATGGAATCATAATTAGGCAATCTTTTTTCCCTCCCGCTGAATATTTTGATAAAAAACAGATGCTGACATATATTTCTGGAAAAAATCATAATTTTGAAATACTGGTGTCAAAACAACATCATATTCTAAATCCAATTTATCAGATATATCGTAAATTAAGTTTCTTTCTGTATTTATCTTTTCTCGTGGAACATTTAAAAGTACCATGATATCCACATCACTGTCAGACTTATAATCGCCTCGTGCACAGGATCCATATAAAATAATTTCCTTTAATTTTGTTCCATATATTTTCTTTGCTTCTTCAGCGAACTTTGTAACAACTTCCATGATTTTAGCTTCGTTCACTCTATCACCCCATTTTCGCAAACTTGTTATCTGTATTTATTATAACTGATTTCCGTAATATTTACTACTTTAATTTACATGATAGAAAAACTCCCCGGAGCCAAACCTCCGGGGAGCATTCATTTTATTTACTTAATACTTTTTATTTTTTCTCTTTTGAACGACGCATCAGAGCCACGATCAGTGCGATCAGAGCCGCTGCAGCTGCAACGATGATTACAAGACTGAATTTCATTGTCTTTGCGCCTTCTGACTTATCGGCATCAATATTACCTGTCGGTGTGTCTTCGTCATCCAGATCTACCAGATCCTTCGGTGTCTCTTCATCAGGGCTTTCTGTTGTATTGTCCTGATCTGCATCCTGACCACCGTTCGCATCTGTGCCTTCGCCCGGTGTGGTCGTATCATTCGTACCATTTGCATTGGTGCCATTTGCATTTGTACCACCTGCGTTTGTGCCACCTGCATTTCCACCAGTTGTTCCTGTTGTTCCTGTTGTTCCTGTTGTACCTGTTGTACCTGTTGTACCTGTCGTACCAGCCGGTACAGTCACAGTATTGTAAACCGTATTGCCCGGAACAACGGTTGTGATGGTTGTGGTTGTCTCAATCACCTGATTGGTCTCACCTGGTTTGTAAGTAAAGGTAAATACATTCTCTGCTGCATTCTTGCTCAAAGTTTTGGTCAGAGCCAGTGCCTGCGGTACATAATTTTCAATGTAACGATATGCTACTACCGGTTTATCACCGACATTTCCATAAAATGTCTGGCTTTCTGCCAATTCATTGCCATCCGCATCTTTGTACTCTACGGTATATGCCACCTGCTCACCTTTGATACCATATGCAACTACGTAATCAGCATCACCATTTACAGTGAACGCCGGAGCTGACAGTGCTTCCGCATTGTCACGTCCGCTCAGGCGGATTCCTTTTACATAATACTTTTCATCTGTCACCTGGATATCATTCAGATCAAAAGAAATGGTAGAACCGGCGTTCAGATTCGCTTCTTCCACTTTCTGCTGACCGTCGATGGTTCCCTTATTTCCCGCAGATAACGTCACTTTATAAGTATACGGTGTCGTCGGTGATGCCATGGCTGTCACTGCCGGAGCCATAACTCCGATCACGGTCACACTCAGAAGAGATACGAGTAATTTTTTGAATCGGAACATCTTACATCTCTCCTTTCCTGTGTGTGGCAGAAGCTTCTTTCTTTCTGCGTTTCATAGTGAAAATTGCAAGGATCAGACACACGATACCGGCTGACAGAGCAATGGTACAATATCTGAGCATCAGATTTGTATCACCGGTCTTTACGCGTTTTGTCAATGTAATGACATTGTCTTTTCCCGGAACTTTCTTCTCGACTTTGTTCTCTTTGATGGTAGTTGTTGCCTCTGTCACTTTCTCTGTTGCGAAATTCATCCGCAGCTTTGCCAGAGTCAGCTGATAGCCGTTACCCTGTGTCTCGCCGTCAACGCCAACCGTCAGATGTACGGTTCCGCTCTCGCCGGAAGCAAGTCTGCCAAGGTAAAAATAATCCTGCGTGGAATTATCTACCTGTTTCAGGCCTTCACCAGACTGGGATTCACCCTCACCACCAACAGTTGTGCTGTCGTAAAGAACGTTTTCTGTATTATCAGCTCCCACGTAGGTCAGACGATAAGTATATCCGCCGCCCTCAGCAGTCGCCTGTGCATCTTCCAGTGTCTGGATCACTTCATTGGTCATGTACCAGTCTGTCCTGCCACTGTCGGAATTGGTTACTTCTACCTTCAGTTCGATGCTGTCTCCCGGCTGGATATTTGCCATCTCATCCGTCACATCAGAATCCTGAAAATTACTGTTCATCTTGCTGCCATCGAATGTGACATTCCATCCGTCAGCGCCCTGATAATCTCTTGCAAATGCAGTTGTTGCCATGCCTGCTGTCAGTGCAAGTGTCAGCACAAGGCACAAAATTTTCTTTTTCATCCTTCTGTACCTCCTTACTGCAGACTCAATCCGGTCTCATCCTCTGTCACATTGACATCCACACCCCAGGCACTCTTGATCGCGTCTTTTGCATTATGCGTCTGAACTGCGTCAACCTCTGCATCCAGATGGAAGGTATAACCGTCATATTTATAAGTATAAGTGATTGTGTTGTCTTTTACTGTTTTGTTCACTTCAGAAGCGATGGATTCATTGATTCTGAGTGTATCAGACAATGCCGGTGTGGACTCTCCCACAGGCAGTGCCTTTGTATAGTACAGAACAGTACGCTCTGTGGTGGACTGATCTTCTGCGACTACCCAGCCGTTATCGGTCAGATAATTTAACTCGATCAGCTGCGGATCCAGTGACGTATTCTTGCCACCATTTGCATCCTGCCAGCTCTTTGTGATAATGACACGAACGAATGTGTCGATATTTCCGCTGTTTGTTACGCTGATGGCTTCGTCATATTTCTTGCCCGGTGTAAACTTCTCGTCCTCGCCAAGCAGATTGCTCAGCAGGGAACCTTCTGTGGTTCCTTCCCACTTATCCGCATCTGCGTAATCTCTGCTGCTGACCACCTGGTCATTTTCTACCAGAGATACACCGATACTCTGCATATTCATCTGTACGGAATAATTCTCACTGTAATATGTCAGTGCAGCCCTTGCGCTTCCAACGCCGCTTCCAACCAGAAGCACTGCGGATGCCGCCAGAAGAAGGACTGTTACTTTTGGAAATGAACATTTTTTCTTTCTTTTCATTTTCATGTACCTCCTACTCCTGTGTCTCGTCACTGTCTGCTGTCACTACTTTGTTCCAGTCTGCATACGCATTTCCTTCTGCATCATACAGAACCGGTGTACACTCCTGGATAACAACTACGTTGAACTCAGAAGCTTTATCATCCCCGGCCGGGAATGTATAACTTACATTCAGCTCATTTGCGGTAGTCTGTCCTGCCGGAAGTACTTCATTGTAATACCAGTAACCGTCTTCACCGGCTGTCCAGCCGCCATCCGGGGCTTTATAACTTAAATCTACCGGAGCAAATGCTTTCACTCTGACGAAGCAGTCATAATCGCCGGTATTCTGGATTGTTACATGCTTGCCGTTTTCATCGACTTCTTCCTTCGGGACTGTCTGTGTAAATCCCATGTTCATTTTGACACCACCCTGGGCTGTGGCATATGTCGTGAAATACGCCATAGCACTTCCCACGGTCAGGGAGCCGGTGAGAGCGATTGCTGCAGCTGCCAGAACCAATGGTGTTTTATGTAGCTTTCTCATTTGGCATCCCTCCTTTTACTTTTCCTGAGCAATATACTGATACTGACCATTTTCATCTAATTCAAAATGGTTGACTACGCCGTATCCGCCATTTGTACGTCCATCTGTCTCGTTAATAAAGGATACTTCTGCAGTCGGTGCGTCAGCTGCGCTGTACTCATCATTTGCTGTAATTGTTGTCTGAACTCCGTTCATGGATGTCAGCTCATAAGAAGCTCCGCTGTAAACCTCTGTCACTTTCACCTGTGCACCCGCCGGCAAACCGGTGATCTTTGCGGACTGTTTACCTGCCGCATCAAAGGTAAGAGCTTCCACTTTACTCTGTGTTGTTCCGTCCGCTTTTGTGATATCAATCTGAAAAACAAAGGTTGCTTTGTCTCCGGACGTTGCATTCAATGCAGTCAGTGTCTTGTTGATCAGGAGATCACCAAACCGCTCATGCTGTTCCGGCTTTAATGTAATGCCGTTTTCTCCGGTCAGATTGTATACCCATGTGTCGCTGCCGCCATTTCCATAATAGTTATTCGGCAGAGAAACCATAGACGGAGCAAATGTATAAGTATAATTATCTGTCACAACCTGTTTCGGACAAATCAGGTATAGACCTGTCTCCAGATTATTGGCTGTCACCATACCATTTTTTGTCACGACTTTTTTCGTCGGTGCAATGCTGCCATCTGCCACCATCTGGGCTGCCGTCTCAGCTCTTTTTGCCCATTCCGCTGCGGATCCGTCTTTGTCTTCGATGCTCAGTCCGCTTACATCCAGCCCCTTGAAATCTTTGACTACGGTATACTCACTGGATTTGTCCACAGAAGCAACTTTGTATAAATCAACTGTCACATCTGATTTCTGCAGCTCTGTATAATCACTTCCGACAGAAAATTCTACGGAGCAATCTGTCCTGTCCACCTGTATTGCATTCGCTGCCCATACGCCAGGCAAAGCAAATACGGAAAACGCCACCGCCAGAGCCAGGAAAATGGCACTTCCTTCTTTTACTCTTTTTCTCATCATCGCCTCGTCTCCTCCTTCAAGATGTCTGTTTATGACTTACGCTGTTTTCTTCCTGATACTAATTTCATGATAAGGATGATCAGAATCGTGATCGCAATTCCCAGAATCAGATACAGCATGTAGTAATTCTGAATCGTATGCAACATCGTGTCTGTCACTGTCTCTGCAGATGCATCCTCTTCTCCATTATACGGTACTCTCGTTCCTCTTACAAGTAAACGATGGGAGTTTACACCATATGGTGTACAGGTAAACAATGTCACCTGATCCTTTCCTTCTTCGATCTGCAGTGCTTTCTGCAGCGTCTCATGGTCATCCTTGTCCACCATCGGTAAAATCTGATCTACCTGATAGGCAAGTACCTCATCCAGGACATGGATGTAAAATTTATCTCCAGCCTCCAACTGGTCGATATCAGTAAATAATTTTGCACTTGGCAAACCTCTGTGTGCTGCCAGTATGCTGTGTGTACTCTCACCTCCGATTGGAAGTTTGGTACCATTGAGATGTCCGACACCTGTCTGTAATACATCATCTGCTGTGCCATGATAAATCGCCAGTTTGATGTTGATCTTTGGAATGGACAGATAACCCATGACTCCATCATCTGCCACATTCAGTACTTTCCAGTAATCGGTATTTTTCAAATCTCCGTCGTCTTCTCCAAACACATCCCCATACAGGTTATTGTGTGTGATCGTAGCATTGAAATCTTCTGCTTTCTGCCACTCCTCGGAAAAATCCTCCGGTGTCATTTCTTCTACTTTATTGTTATAGCTGCTGATCAGCTGACTCTGTCGATACGTGTTCCACTGGTTGGAAATCGTCGGATAAGCCAGGATTCCGAATCCAATCAGAAACAGGAGTCCAAATAAAACCGGCGCCAGCTTTCCTTTTTTCTTCTTCACAGGCTTTTTTTCATTTTCTTGCTCTTTCATCCTCAGGATTCCTTTGTTGTCTCTTCTGCTTTCTTACGCAGTCTCTTCTCTCTGATAAATAATATAAGGATAAATACTCCGGTAACTACTATTCCGACAATTACCCAAAGCAAATAGTTTGTATGTAAACTGATTCCACTGAGCGGTGTCTTCTCATCCGCTACTGCCTGCTCCTCATACGGTACTCTGTGTCCCTGTACCAGAAGTCTCTGTGTGTTCACACCATAAGGTGTACAGGTCAGCAATGTCACCAGATCCTCGCCATCTACTACAGCAAGTTTCGCTGTATCCTCCGGCTCTACCACGGAAATATCATCCACTTCGTAGCAAAGCGTTTCATCCAGCACATGAATCAGGAAATGATCTCCGATCTCCATCTGATCCAGATCGGTAAAAAGTGATGCACTCGGTAATCCGCGGTGTGCGGATATAACTGCATGTGTGCTCTCACCGCCAATCGGAAGAGAACTTCCTTCCAGATGTCCTGCCGCTTTCTGCAACACTTCATCACTTGTTCCATGATAAATCGGAAGTTTAATCGCAATTTTCGGGATCTCTACAATTCCCATCATGCCATCCCCAGTCAGGTTCAGGCAATTCTCATATGTCGCATCCTCCTCACTGGCCGCTGCCACTGCGAAAGAGTCTGGCAAAATACTTGGAAGCAATGCATCATTGTAAGCCTGCGCCTTCTTCAAGGCAGCTTCATAATCAATAGTTCCTGCTGCTGTCTGATCCTCAATCGAACTTTCATAATTACTGATCAGCTGCTTCTGTCTGTGATTATTCCACTGATTCGCAACCAGTGGGTACAGCAATAAGGACAAACCGGCTAAAAAAATGATGATAATAAATAACTTGTTGACTTTCTTTTTCATCCGGGCTCTCCTTGTTGTTGTATTTACTGATTTTATCTCTTTGAATTAATCGGGGGCGGCTATCGCCCCCGATTCTATGGTTCACTCAATAACGTTACTTATTGGGTTTGATTATCTGTTTGCTTTCTTGCGGCTTGCGAAGAAGAAACCTGCTGCTGCGATCATGATTGCGCAACCAGCAATTGTGAAGATTGTAGTACCGATACCACCTGTAGATGGAAGAGCGGAAAGTTTGGTATCTTCCATAGTAGCTGTACCTGTACGCTGATCTGCTGCCTGGTTTGTTCCCCATGTTACATTAGCATTTTTTTCATTGATGGAGTATCCGTTTGGTGCTTTTGTCTCTTTAAACTCATAGGTCATTTCATTTACACTATCATCAAGACCTTTTACAACGATATTACCATTTGTATCTGTTGTCATTGTAGTTGCTTTATCTTCAGTACCCCAACCAGTTACTGTATACTCTGATTTACCTTTTGTTTTAGTTGCAATCGCATATTTAACTGTTGCGTTATCGCCTGTTCCAGATTTTCTTACAAGTACAAACTCAGCATTAGCAAGTTTTTCTTCATTTTTACCAGTTTTTGTTAATGTAACCGTACCTGTATATAATGTATCAATTGCAGGTTTATATGTATTCTTTCCATCATCAGGAATGATTGTATTGCTTACTTTAGTAGATGTAACTTCAGCCTTGTAGGAAATAGTTACTGTAGCATTTGCATATGCATTTAATGCATACTCACCTGGTGCTGGATTTTCTTTTCCAAGATATTTTGTCAAATCTGCTGTAATTGTATCTTTTCCATCTGTGTTTTTAACAACATCAACATATGCTGTTTCTGTTGTAGTTCCCACTGTAATGTCTACTTTAACTTTTCCTTTATTAGCGCCTTCTGCTACTGTTACATATTTTGCACCATCAATTGTATCTACTAATTTATAGCTTGTAACATTATTATTAGCACTTACAAATGGCATTTTTGTTGTAGCAGTGTAAGTAACAACTTTTCCAACTTCTACTACTTTATCTGTTTCATCAGCTGTTTTTGTAATATCAACTGT
>Ga0129312_1000421_pt1 | contig 37452 bp, 27 predicted proteins | sample O827metagenome_FD_94434 | JGI IMG/M metagenome (GOLD analysis project Ga0129312, IMG submission 94434) | Orangutan group fecal microbial communities from Wisconsin, USA - O827 metagenome | ecosystem: Host-associated > Mammals > Digestive system > Large intestine > Fecal | place: USA: Wisconsin... | reverse complement strand
GGTGCACATACAACATCAGCACTGGATTTTCAGGAATTTATGATCATGCCTGTGGGGGCGTGCTGCTTTAGGGAAGCTTTAAGGATGGGAACGGAGGTTTATCATGTTTTGCGAAAGCTGCTGCTGGAGGATGGACATGTGACAGCCGTCGGCGATGAGGGCGGTTTTGCACCGAACCTTAAGAATGCAGAAGAAGCCTTGGATTATCTGATGCGGGCGGTTGAGAAGGCTGGTTATAAGCCGGGGGATGACATTGTATTTGCCATGGATGCAGCTGCAAGCGAACTTTACAATGATGAAACGGGCAAGTATATTTTTGAAGGTGAAGGTCGGCTAAAGGGCAGTCCTGTGGTGCGGTCTGCAGAGGAGATGATTGCGTATTATAAAAAGTTGACAGAAAAGTATCCGCTGAGATCGATTGAGGATGGATTGGATGAAGAAGACTGGGAAGGCTGGGTGCACATGACCAGGGAGCTGGGCAATCGTGTGCAGCTGGTGGGTGATGACCTGTTTGTGACGAACAGTGCCAGACTGCAGCGGGGAATTAAAATGGGGGCGGCTAATGCCATTCTCATCAAAGTCAACCAGATTGGAACCGTATCCGAAGCAATGAAAGCAATTGAGACAGCGAAAAGGGCAGGCTATAGGGTGATCGTTTCTCATCGTTCCGGTGAAACTGAGGATAGCTTTATTGCGGATCTGGCGGTGGGAGTTAACGCTGGGCAGATCAAAACCGGTGCACCGTGCCGAAGCGACAGAGTGGCCAAGTATAATCAGCTGCTGAGGATAGAAGATATGCTGGGGGCCAGTGCAGAATATGGTATATAAAGGAATATAGAAATGAAGCTAACCGACATTCATGGAGTGCCGGTTAGCTTTTTTAAAACGACTTTTTAAATAGTTTATTGTATTATTTTGTTTGAATGTTGTTTTGCAGTGGTAAAAGATAGTGTATAATAGTTGTATGCAAATTAAAAATCGGAGGATTTTAATGGGAGAATAACATGTATTCAGAAATAGAGAAATACATACCGAAAATGAATTAAGAAGAGGAGAGATACGAATGCCAGTTTTTGATTTCAGTGCCGCACCGGAGGAGAGTAAGCAGCCGGAGTGCACGTATACAACATTTCAATCTAATGAGGAGACTGCAACACCGGAGAAGCCGATTTTGATTTTGGACAATGCCAAACGTCAGTGGAAGCATCATTCATGCGGTATGTTCACGAATCCTGTAAAGCGGACATCTTTTGAATTCCAGGAGGAAGACGGTACATTTTCAGCGGATATTCTGAAGATTGATTCAAGATTTGTCAGTCTGCTGAAGTGGCTGGGGGAGAATCATATTAATGTCAGATTGTCCGGACAGAACAGAACAGATGGTTATGCTGTTTATAAAATTCGTGAAATTGGATTCGGCGGCGGAACCAAACTTTCTGCGGAAGATGGCTTTTTGCAGTTTATGATTGAACGTCTGTTGGCCAGCAGTGCACCGGCGGAAGAGCAGGTGGATGAAGAACTGGAGGAAATGGGCGATGATATGAAGCTCACCAGTCTGCAGAGTATTACCGACTTTATGAATTGTGCCGGAAGGACCCTTCCGGATAATATCAGACTCTGGGCCAGAAGGAACCTTGCTGTTGCCAGATCCCATGAGGTGTCACCGGAGGAGCGCAGACACGCTCAGCGTGCCCTGTCTATTATGATGAATATTCAGTGGAAGAATAATTATTTTGAGGCTATTGACCCGAAGGAAGCCCGCAGAATTCTTGATGAAGAGCTTTACGGCATGGAGCGTGTGAAGCAGCGTATTATTGAGACCATTATTCAGATCAACAGAACCCATACACTGCCGGCCTATGGCCTTTTGCTGGTGGGTCCTGCCGGTACCGGTAAGTCTCAGATTGCCTATGCGGTGGCAAGAATTCTGAAACTGCCATGGACAACCCTGGATATGAGCTCTATCAATGATCCGGAGCAGCTCACCGGAAGCTCCCGTATTTATGCGAATGCTAAGCCGGGCATTATTCTGGAAGCTTTTTCAATGGCTGGGGCATCCAATCTTGTCTTTATTATCAATGAGCTGGACAAAGCAGCATCCGGCAAAGGCAATGGCAATCCTTCTGATGTACTGCTGACCCTTTTGGATAACCTTGGATTTACAGACAATTACATAGAATGTATGGTGCCGACAGTGGGGGTTTATCCGATTGCCACTGCCAATGACAAGAGTCAGATCAGTGCACCGCTGATGTCACGATTTGCGGTGATTGATATCCCGGATTATACAGCGGAAGAGAAAAAAATTATTTTCTCAAAATTTGCATTGCCGAAGGTGCTTGGCAGAATGCAGTTAAGGCCTGAGGAATGTATCGTGACAGATGAGGCATTGGATGCCATTGTGGAACGCTATGCAGACACAACCGGTATTCGTGATCTGGAGCAGGCGGCAGAACATATTGCGGCCAATGCCCTGTATCAGATTGAAGTGGATCACAAACAGAGTGTGACATTTGATGGTCCGATGGTCAGAAAATTGTTGGATTAGAATGAACTGAGGCGATAAAGGATAATGGAAGAGAATAAGAAAAAACAGCTTCAGAAAGCCGTTTTTATATTTACATTAGTTGTCTGTCTGTCAGCCATTGCCGGGGGGCTTGGTTCGGCGACATTTTCAAACTATTTTAAAGAGGTTTATCATGTGGACAGTGCCCAGAGGGGATTTCTTGAAATACCAAGAGAATCACCGGGGGTTTTGTGTGCCCTGATCATTTCTGCACTGGCAGGCTTCAGTGATATTGGCATTGCAGCCGTTTCACAGGTACTGGTGATGATTGGTCTGATGGTTATGGGTGCCTTCAGTCCCTCCTATGGCATGATGATGATTTTCCTATTTATCCAGTCATTGGGGATGCATCTGTTTATGCCGCTTAATGATGCCATCAGCATGGATCTGGCCAAAGAAGGCGAAGTGGGCAAGACGCTGGGCAGTTTCAAAAGTAAGTCTAATATGTGTACCATGGTGACGGCCTTTGTCATCTTTGCCGGTTATCGTTTCGGTATTTTCAGTTTTGAGGATAAAATACTGAAGCCATTTGTGATTGCGGCGATTTTATCTTTGGCTGCGGCAGGACTTCTGTTCTACATGAAAAGGATTATGCCGAAAACACAGATCCAGGCAAAACCAAAGAGCAAATTTATCATGAGAAAGCAGTATATGCCTTATTATCTGACGTTGGTTGCTTATGGCTGCCAGAAGCGGATTAAGCTTGTATTTGGCCCGTGGATCATCATTGAACTGATGGGAAAAGGCGCAGATACCGTAGCACTGCTTGGTATTGTCACCTCTTTTATCGGTGCATTTTTCAGCAAATACCTGGGTAAAATGCTGGATGAAAAAGGTCTCAAGCATACGATGATCTTTGAGGGCGGCTATCTGCTTGTTGTGATCGCAGCCCTTGGCGCAGCGGCAGGAGCCCTTGAAAGAGGGGGGCTTGGCAGTCACGGTATTTGGGTTTTCCTTGTGTATTGTCTGTACATACTGGCCTTTTTGCTGGAGCAGTTCAATATGGTACATGCCTTCATGATGCGAAAACTGGCTATTGACCCATCGGAAGTGACCGCCAGTCTGTCTGTTGGTCTGAGTCTTGACCATGTTCTGGCCATTACAGTTTCAGCAGTACTGGGTGTCATCTGGGAGAAATTCGGAGCAGAATACGTTTTCTTCCTGACAGCGGCTACATCTCTTATGCAGATCGGTGTGGGCATTTACATGGGCAGACAGATTGCAAAGAAGGAAATGCAGTGTTAAAAAGAATAAAGATTGAGAGATAAAGAGTTCCGATTTCTATGGTGCTTACGTGAATAAAACGCTCTGCAAACAGGCTCATCGCCAAAGGTTTGCAGAGCGTTTTATTAATGTAAGTTTTCAAGAAAGATGGGGCTTTTATGTTTCTTCGAAGCTGTGAACAATGCTCAGTATGCTGCGATGCAGATAGGGTTTATAGCTATCAAGATCTGTGGGATCTTTGTGCAGGATGACAGAGTAGCAGGAGGCACTGACCAGTTCGACGATGGTGTAAATCATCAGATTGGGTTCTGACCAGCGGCGGCCGTCTTCGTAAAGTATTGTTTCAATGGCCTGCAGCGTGTCAGGGTGTGCCGTTGTCAGAGCGTGACTGAAGATACCCCAGCTGAGATTTTTATTTACAAATCGGACAAGTCCGTGATTTTTCTGCATTTGAGCGAGTATATCATCAATAATTGCCAGCAGCTTTTCCTCGAAACAGTTTTTGGAGTTGTAATCGGAAGTGTTGAGGGCGTGCTGGAAAAGCTGGTTCGCCTTGTAGGCAATCAGTTTTTCTTCTATATCGTACTTATCTTTAAAGTAAAGATAAAAAGTTCCTTTTGCAACACCGGCATTTTCGACAATTTCAGAAATAGATGTCTTGGTGATTCCTTTGGTTGTAAAGAGAGAAAAGGCAGTGTCCAATAGGGAACGTCGTTTCTGCTCTTTATTTTCATCTACTTTACCCATGATCAAGCCTCCCATATATAATCCTCATTGGTTTATCTGTCTTTTATTTTAGCCGAAATATATGCAGGGTGTCAAATTGATTACGAAAGAATAATCACTGAAAAAGTCAAAGGCAGCAAAAGAGAATTTTATTAAAAATGACCAAAGTTCATTTTTTGCAATAAAAATAATTGACCAATAGTCATTTTAGAGTTAAAATGGATAAAAATAAAAATGACCGTTGGTCATTAAAAGATGATTTAGAAAGAAGGAAGAATATGGAAAGGTTTGGAAAAGCGATTGTCAGATTGAGGATCCCTATTCTGATCATCAGTTTGCTTCTGTTGATTCCGTCAGCATTCGGATATTTCAACACAAAGGTGAATTATGATATCCTCTATTATTTGCCGGATGATATCGAGACCATGGAAGGTCAGGATATACTGCTGAAGGATTTCGGCAAAGGCGCCTATGCGCTGTTTGTGGCAGAGGGAATGGATGACACGGAAGCGGCGAAGATGAAGACGAAGCTGGAACAGGTGGATCATGTGGCAGATGTCATCTGGTTTACCAGTTTTGCAGATGTTTCGGTGCCTCAGGAAATGCTGCCGGATGAGTTATATGATGCTTTTCATTCGGACAATGCCACATTGATGGCAATGTTTTTTGATACATCCACATCGGCAGATGAGACAATGGATGCGATTGAAGAAATCAGGCAGATTGCGGGGAAGGAATGTTTCTTAAGCAGTATGTCGGCGACGGTTACGGATACCCGTGATCTGGTAGAATCCGAACTGGCGATTTATGTATTGATCGCAGTCGTTTTATCTTGCATTGTGCTGGCTGTAACTATGGATTCGTGGATGGCACCGGTCCTGTTTATGCTGAATATCGGAATGGCCATCATTTACAATCTTGGCAGCAATGTGATACAGGGAGAGATTTCTTTTATTACCATGTCATTGGCAGCAGTACTGCAGCTGGGGGTTACCATGGATTATTCTATTTTCCTGTGGAACAGCTATCGTGAGGAGCAGTTGAAATATGATGACGATAAAGAAGCCATGGCCCACGCCATAGCGATGACAGTAACTTCTGTTGCGGGATCTTCACTGACAACAGTTGCAGGATTTATCGCACTTTGTTTTATGACTTTTACATTGGGACTGGACCTGGGTGTTGTTATGGCAAAAGGTGTTGTGCTTGGTGTTATCTGCTGTGTCACGGTACTGCCTTCACTCATGCTTGTATTTAATAAGGCGATTCAGAAGACGACACATAAACCATTGACTTTAAAATGCGGCCCGCTTTCAAAATTCATTGTTAAGCATCATAAGATTTTGATTATTGTGATGGTTCTGCTTTGGATTCCGGCTATTTATGGTTATCAGCATATGAATGTTTACTACAATTTGACATCCAGTCTGCCGAATTATCTGCCGAGTGTTCAGGCAAATAAAGAGCTGAAAGAGAATTTTGATATGAGTACAATCCATCTCGTTTTGGCATCGGATGATCTGGATCCAAAGGATGCGAGACAGATGCTTTCGGAAATGGAAGATGTGGATGGTGTCCAGTTTGCATTGGGAGAAGATTCTCTGATCAGCAGCCGGCTTCCGAAAGAATTTCTGCCGGATGAGGTGACGGATGTGCTGGCAGCGGGAGGACATCAGCTGATGCTTATCAGTACGGAATATGAAGTGGCCAGTGATGAGGTGAATGAACAGATTGAAGAATTGGGAACAATTCTCAAGAAATATGATCCGAATGGCATGCTGATTGGTGAGGCGCCGTGTACGAAGGATCTGATTACAATTACGGATACGGATTTTAAGGTAGTCAGTGCGGTATCCATTATTGCGATATTCGTTATTATCCTGTTTGTACTGAAATCCGTGTCTTTGCCGGTGATTCTGGTACTTGTCATAGAGCTGGCCATTTATATTAATATGGGGTTAGCTTTTTACACAAATGCAACACTGCCTTTCATTGCTTCGGTTGTCATTGGCACCGTTCAGTTAGGTGCAACGGTTGACTATGCGATTCTGATGACCAACCGCTATCTGAGAGAACGTAAAATGGGATATCAGAAAGTGCAGGCAGCCCAGATGGCGCTGGAGAGCTCGATGCCATCCGTACTGACCAGTGCTCTTGGATTTTTTGCGGCGACCATTGGTGTCGGTATTTATTCGGATGTGGATCTGATCGGCTCCTTATGTCTTTTGATGGCAAGGGGCGCATTGATCAGTATGGCAGTTGTACTTGTATTCCTGCCGTCGCTCTACTTATTATGTGATTCATTGATTATGAAAACGAGCTGGGGATTAAGAAAGTTGGGGGATAAATAATGAAGCGTATGAATAAAAAAACGATAGCATTTATGATGAGTGTGATTTTAGTGATGAGCAGTCTGACAGGCTGCAAAGCATCAGAGAGCAGTGCGGAAACAGTGCTGCCGGAGAATTCCGGTGAAACCGAAAGTACAGCAGAACATATCGGACACAGCAGTGAGAATGGGCGTGAAGAAACGGTCTATGTTATTGCTGATGCGTCAGGAAAGGCAAAGAAGACCATTGTCAGCACATGGCTGAAAAATCCGGAGGGTGCGGCGACTCTTGAGGATCATGCGGAACTGACGGATATAAAAAGTGTCAAAGGTGACGGCATTTATTCGGAGAATGGAAATGGCAGTCTGGAATGGCAGACAAATGGCGATGATGTTTATTACCAGGGAGAGTCGGCAAAGGCATTGCCCGTGGAAACTGCCATTTCTTATGAGCTGGATGGCAGCAAAGTCAGTGCAGATGAGCTGGATGGTGCCAGTGGACATCTGGTGATGACATTTGACTATGAGAATAAGACCGGCACAGAAAAAGTGATTAATGGTGAAAAAACAACTATTTATCAGCCATTTGCTGTTGTGACAGGAATGGTTGTGGATAGCGAGAAGATTGCCAATGTGAAAGTGACTAACGGAAAGGTCATCAATTCCGGTGATCAGACTGTCATCGTTGGGATGGCTATGCCGGGATTAAAGGAAAGCCTTGGTTTAAATGACAGGGAAGATGATGATCTGGATGTGGATATTCCGGAATCTGTGACTGTAGAAGCGGACATTACAGATTTCTCTCTGATGACTACGCTTACTGTGATGGATAATTCATTGCTTAAGGAAGCAGATCTGGATGATGTGGATTCTCTGGATGATCTGAAGGATTCGTTGGATGAAATGGCGGATGCTTCCAGACAGTTGGTGGATGGTACTGTCCAATTAAGCGATGGTGTCATTGAATTAAAGGATGGTGTTGTACAGCTGGCAGATGGAGCCAGTGACTTGAATGATGGAGCCGGTCAGGTTGATGACGGTGCAGCTTCACTTGTAAGCGGAGCCAATCAGTTGGATAAGGGTGCAGGAGAGTTCCGGGAAGGCATTCAGTCAGCCAATCAGGGAGCGGCCAAATTAAGTGCCGGCGCAGATCAGGTGAAGGATGGAGCAGGCCAGCTGAAAGACGGCATTGCAGGTGCTGATGCGGGAGCCGGTCAGTTAAAAGACGGTATCAGCCAGCTGGCAGCATCGGCAGCGGATATGCCGGATAGTATTGCCCAGTTGAAGACTGGTTCAGATTCAGTCAGTGAAAATCTGGCTGGTCTGGCTGATTCAGCCAATCAGTTAAGCGGCGGTGCAAAACAGATTGCGGCAGGTGCCGGTTCAATAGCCGACAATGCATCTGGATTGGCTTCAGGTGCTTCTGAAATCAGCAGTGCAGCGTCTAAACTGTCTCATCTTGCGACGGAAGGTAATGTACAGACCGCAAGAAATGCCATCGCATCAGCTATTTCGGATCTTGAGGCGGCGAAGGAAGCAGGCATGGATGTCAGTACATCTCTTTATCAGATGAAAGCATTGCTGGCCATGATTGACAGCTATGGATCTGATGCATGTCAGGCTGTATCCGGCATTGCAGAAGGTGCAGCTGATTTATCCGATGGCGCGGCAGCCCTTTCGGATGGTGCGGAGAAATTATCAGGAAATGCCAGTCAGTTGTCCGATGGCCTTTCAAAGATGGCTGCAGGTACACAGACATTGAGTGCGGGTGCTTCTCAGGTTTCAGCAGGTATGGGGCAGCTTCAGGAAGGCAGCAGTCAGTTGATAGGCGGTGTTTCACAGTTGTCAGATGGTGCGGCGGCATTAAAATCCGGTACAGAACAGCTCTCTGATGGTGCGGTCAGCCTGGAAACGGGAACAGTTCAGCTCTCAGCCGGTCTTTTATCATTAAAAGATGGTACACTTCAGTTAGTAACAGGCGCAGACAGCCTGAAAAAAGGTACTTCAGCATTATCAGACGGAGCAGGAGAACTGAAAGAAGGAACAGCAGCATTAAAGGATGGCACTGTACAGCTGAAAGATGGTACATCTGATCTGAGCGATGGCGTCAATCAGCTTCAGGATGGCGCTGATGAGTTAAAAGACGGCATGGCCGAATTTGATGAGGAAGCTATTCAGAAATTAACTGAATTGTTTGAGGATGATGCGGAATCCTTAATTGACCGATTCAAAGCATTAAAAGATTATGCCAATGAGTATTGCGCATTTTCAGGTGAGCGGTCAGATTCAGACAGCAGCGTGAAATTTATCATGCGTACCGAGAGCATCGGCGAAGAATAAAAATAAAACATGAAAAGTCCCAGGTTTTTGAGGGCTTACAGTAATAAAACTTTCTGCAAACAGGCTCATCGCCAAACGTTTTCAGAAAGTTTTATTACTGTAAGCACCAGAAAGATTGGGGCTTTTTAGGTTTTTCGAGAGTGTGGAGGAGGGGCAGGCAATGCTCGGTGCAAATGCAGTTTTTGTCAAAAGCGGATGTCAATAAGATAAAAGATTTCTAAAATGCAGGAGAATTTTGAAATAAAAATGAACAGACGTGTGTGAATATCCTATTGACAAGACTGATACTACTGTATATACTGTATATATACAGTAAACAAGGAGGCAAGGACGTGAATATTTTTATAGATAATAAAAGCGGAGCACCGATTTATGATCAGATTTATTCACAGATCAAGGCACAGATCATCGGCGGTGATTTGCAGGAAGATGAGTCGCTCCCTTCTATCAGGAGTCTGGCGAAGGATTTGAGAATCAGTGTGATCACAACAAAGCGCGCCTATGAGGAACTGGAGAAGGAAGGATTTATCTACACGGTTGCAGGCAAAGGCAGTTTTGTGGCACCGAAGAATGTGGAATTGCTGCGTGAAGAGAATTTGAAGAAGATTGAGAGCTATATACAGGAGATACGGAAGCTGGCGATTCCATGCGGATTGAGCCTGGAAGATATCATTGAGATGTTTCGTATTCTGGAGGAGGATGAGTAAATGAATGCATTGGAGATCAGGGATTTAAGTAAAAGTTATAAGGATTTCAGTCTGGAGCATCTGAATCTGACACTGCCCGGCGGCTGTATTATGGGGTTAGTTGGTGAGAATGGCGCCGGCAAGAGTACGACGATCAAACTGATTCTGAATATGATCCACCGGGATGGCGGAAGTATTTCCATATTGGGGAGAGACAATGTGACAGAGATGCAGTCTTTGAAGGAAGAGATCGGTGTTGTTCTGGATGAAGTGGGGATGCCTGAGTGCCTGAACCGGAAACAGGTGAATCGTATTATGGCACTTTCTTTTAAGAACTGGGATGCAGAATATTTTGAAAGGCTTTGTGATAAATTGGGAGTTCCTAATCAGAAGAAATTCGGGGAGTATTCCAAGGGCATGAAGATGAAGATCGGCATTGCGGCTGCCATGTCTCATCATCCGAAACTGCTTATTCTGGATGAAGCCACAAGCGGTCTGGATCCGGTTGTGAGAGACGATGTTTTGGATCTTCTGAACGATTTTACAAGAGATGAAGATCATGCAGTGCTTGTTTCCTCCCATATTGTCAGTGATCTTGAGAAAATCTGTGACTATATTGCCTTTATGCATCAGGGTCGTCTTGTACTTTGCGAGGAAAAGGATCGTCTATCCGAGCTATACGGTTTGATTCGATGTACGAAGGCGCAGTTGGATGAATTGGATGCACATGCGGTAATCGGCAAGCGTCAGTCGCCTTATGGCGTGGAAGCCGTTGTCAGACGAGATGCGCTGCCGGCAGGCATGGAGGCCGGACCGGTTGATCTTGAAGAGTTATTTGTCATGATGGTAAGGGGGAGAGTATAATGAAAGGACTTTTGCTGAAGGATTACTATATGATATTAAAGTATTGCCGAATTTATGGCTTGATTGTACTTGTGTTTGGTGCCTGTTCACTGGTCAATCAGAGCAATCTTTTCATGCTGGCCTATCCGGCTGTACTGTGCGGTATTAATTGCGTTACGCTGTTGTCCTATGATGAACGGAGTAAATGGCAGCAATATTGTGAAATACTTCCATATACCAGGAAACAGGTTGTAGATTCCAAGTATTTGTTATCAGGCGTGCTGATCAGCGGATTAGCCGTTCTTCTTGCAGCGGCTCATAGTCTGGCCGGTGCAGTCAGAGGCAATTTTGATCCGATATGGGTATTTGAAGTGTTCTGCCTGATATGGGCAGTAGGCTATCTATTCTCAGCAATTTGCCTGCCGATGATTTTTAAGTTTGGTTCTGAAAAGGGCAGGATCATGTATATTGCGGTTGTTATTATTTTTTGCGTAGGTTTTGTGACCTTTGGCGTCAATGTTTCAGATACGGTACAAAACGAAGAGGCCCTGGGCTTTTTGATGGCAAATCCGATTTATATGGGAGCAGCGGCGGTCATTGCATCTGTATTATTTGTGATTTCCATGAAACTTTCAGAAAGATTTTATATGAATAGAGAACTGTAGGAAGGTGATTTCCGAACAGACTAAAAGCACGTATGATTCCGGATGATTTCTATTAAGAGATAAGAGAAGTCCGGATCATACGTGCTTTTTATAATGATGAAAAAAAGGATGGTTTGTGCCTGATTGGCATTGGAAAGGCAGCCGGCGATTTCAACGGCTGCCTGTAAGTACAAGTACAATGCAAATGTTATACGTCCAGATAATGTTTCAGCAAAGCCTGTGTGCCGAGATCACCGAGACCTTTGGCCTCAAGATCTTTGTAAATAGCCAGAACCGCTTCTGAAATAGAGAGGTCTGCACCGGCTTCACGGCCTTCTTCTGTAGCAATATTCATATCTTTGATGTAATGTTTGATGAAAAATCCCGGGTTAAAATCGCCCTTAAGCATACGCGGGGCCATATTACTCATCTGCCAGCTGCCGGCAGCTCCGGCACTGATGCTGTCAAGCATCGTCTGGATATCCAGACCTGTTTTCTTGGCGTAAGCGATGGCTTCGCATACACCGGCGATGCAGCCTGTCAGGGCAATCTGGTTGGCCATCTTGGTGTGCTGACCGCAGCCTGCCGCACCTTCGTAAATAATATTTGTACCCATAGCTTCAAATACAGGCATCACCTGTTCAAAGATTTCCTTGTCGCCGCCCACCATAATGCTTAATGTGCCGGCTTTGGCACCGGAGTCACCGCCGGAAACAGGTGCATCTAAGGCGTGTTTGCCGGCTGCTTTGGCTGCATCATAAATCTTTGCGGCCAGTTTCGGGCTGGAAGTAGTCATATCGATCAGGACAGCACCGTCTTTGGAATTGGCAATGATGCCTTTCTCGCCAAAATAAGTTTCTTCCACATCCTTTGGAAAACCAACGATGGTGATGATGACATCCTGGCCTTTAGCACACTCAGCGGCGGAATCGCGCCAGATGGCACCTTCTGCGATAATATCTTCTGCTTTTGATTTTGTTCTTGAATAAACTGTTACAGTAAACCCTTTTTTCATCAGATTGCGGATCATGGACTTGCCCATGACACCGGCACCGATAAAACCAATATTTTTAATCATGATACACTCCTCCTTATAATGATGTTTAATATCTGCAAATCTTGATGGCTATGAACAGATGATATCCATTATTAGCTTCGAAACAGGCACACTCGCGTTGCCAACGCTTGACAGTGGTACATAAGATGCTAAAGGACAGCATCTAAGTACCAGTCAGCGTTGAAGCACCTGTTTTGAAACTAATAATGGATATCATCTGTATCAGAAACATATTGCGATTCGCAGATATTAAATTTATATTCTAAACAGGAGTGTATCATATTTTTATGGCTGTGACAATTAGCTGAGAGAATATACGGGATGTATACATGATATTGGTATTGAGGAAGGGGCTTTTGAAGTTTATATGAGATTTTCTGACTTTAAACAGATAAAATATTACTGCAATTCAGTGAAATCTATTGACAAACAGAGGACATGTTGTTAAAATAAGCGTTGACAGTCATGCCGAAAAGGGCAGGTTTGCCGGGAATGCATGCAGGTCGCTTCGGGGAAAGGATGTAATTGAACATGAAAGAACGCAAGAAGATATTAACAATGCTGGTAGAGAATAACTATGGTGTTACCAGTCGTGTTTCCGGTATGTTCAGCAGACGAGGCTTCAACCTGGACAGTTTTACAGGATGTGATACACTGGATCCAAGATTTTCCAGAATTACAGTAGTTGTTCATGGTGATGAGCAGGTACTGGAACAGATTGAGAAACAGGTCAGAAAGCTGGAAGATGTGATCTATGTGACAGATTTGACAGCAGTGGATTCGGTCTGTCGTGAACTGATGCTTGTGAAGATTCGGGTACTTCCGGAGAACCGTCAGTCTATTATGGCAGTCAGCAGCATTTTCCATGGCAAGGTAGTGGATGTGACAAGGGATTCCATGATCATTGAGCTGACAGGCAAGCAGGAGAAACTGGACGCATTCATTAATCTGCTGGACGGCTATGAGATACTTGAGGTTGCGAGCACAGGTCTGACAGGGCTTGAGCGCGGCTCAGAATGTGTTGTGCCTCTGAAGGCCAAGAGCTTTTAGCGGACAGGATTGATAACAGAATAATAGGTATTTATTATCCATTATTAATACATTTATTTTTATACTATCAGGAGGTTTCATAACAATGGCTAAGATTTTTTATGAACAGGACTGTAATCTCTCATTATTAGAGGGCAAGACAATCGCCATTATCGGTTACGGCAGCCAGGGACATGCCCATGCAAAGAACTTAAAGGATTCAGGATGCAAGGTCATCATTGGTCTTTACGAAGGAAGCAAATCCTGGGCTAAAGCTGAATCAGAAGGTTTTGAAGTTTATACATCTGCAGAAGCAGCTAAGAAGGCTGATATCATCATGATTCTGATCAACGATGAGAAACAGGCTGCACTTTACAAGAATGAAATCGAACCAAACCTGGAAGCAGGCAACATGCTGATGTTTGCTCATGGTTTCAATATTCATTTCGGAACAATCGTACCTCCTAAGGATGTCGATGTTACTATGATCGCTCCTAAGGCACCAGGTCATACAGTAAGAAGCGAATATGTTGCAGGCAAAGGTACACCTTGTCTGATCGCTGTAGAACAGGATGCAACAGGCAAAGCTCAGGAACTGGCTTTAGCTTATGCACTTGGTATCGGCGGCGCAAGAGCAGGCGTTCTTGAAACAACATTCAGAATCGAAACAGAAACAGACCTTTTCGGCGAACAGGCAGTACTTTGCGGTGGTGTTTGCGCACTGATGCAGGCTGGTTTCGAAACACTGGTTGAAGCTGGTTACGACCCAAGAAATGCATACTTCGAATGTATCCATGAAATGAAACTGATCGTAGACCTGATCTATCAGTCAGGCTTCGCTGGTATGAGATACTCCATCTCCAACACAGCTGAGTACGGCGATTACATCACAGGTCCTAAGATCGTTACAGAAGACACAAAGAAGGCTATGAAGAAGATCCTGTCCGATATCCAGGATGGTACATTTGCAAAAGACTTCTTACTGGATATGTCTGATGCAGGTCAGCAGGTACACTTCAAAGCAATGAGAAAGAAAGCTGCAGAACATCCATCAGAAAAAGTTGGTGCAGAAATCAGAAAACTCTACAGCTGGAACGGCGAAGACAAACTGATCAACAACTAATATTGTCAAAAGCAAAAAGCAGACTGCCATTTGCAGCAGAAAATGCAGCCTAAAAACATAAACAGGCCCAAAAGGAGTAACCTAACACCTTTTGAGGCCTGTTTTAAATTTACGCGGATAATGAGGCAAAGCCCATGCTTGCATGAGGCCTTGACGAATATCGCGATAACGAGTGAAACTCGCAAAGCGTGTTTCATCTCGTTTAACTATTTCAGTGATCGTTATCCTTTTTATAAGTGCACAGCGAATGCTTGAGAACCTGTTAAAGGAACATTGATTTTGATTCTTAGATATACAGCTCAAAAAAAATATAATTTACACTTGGTATTTTTTGAGCGTCTCTTTTAAGAAACAAAATCAATAAACGCCTTCAAAGACCGCTGTGCCGCCCTTCCTTTTTTCCAGGCGAATCCGATTTCTCTCGGATGAATGGTCTGATGCAGCGGTATTTCGACGAGGCTGCCCTCTGCCATATCTTCGGCAACGAAGTCTTTGATGACGCAGGCGATGCCAAGGCCTGTCCGGGCAAATTCAATGAGCAGATCCATCGTTGTAATTTCGATGAGATTTGAGGCATGGACGTGATTTTCTTCGAGAAAATAATCAATAAATTGTCTGGAAGCATTATCTTTATCCAGAAGCATCAGTGTACCTGCATTCAGCAGCTCCAGGCCGACAGCCTGGCTGCGCATTTGCAGATTGTCAAGATAACTTGGAGTACAGACAAAGACGTCCTCAATCATGCCCAGGGAGGTAAATGTGATATGACCAATGTTTTCAGGACGGGCGATAAGGCCAATGTCAATGGCACCGTCATCCAGCATCTCCAGTGTCTGGTTAGTGGATTGACAGGAAATATTGATGCTGATATGAGGAAATTGCGCAATAAAATCTTTCAAATAAGGCAGCAGCCGGTAACGGCAGAGGGTGGTACTGACACCGATGGTCAGATGACCGATGCCCATGTCACGAAAACGGATCAGTTCTGCTTCACCGGCTTCCAGTGAGTGGAAGGCATCTGCAACATGGCGAAAAAGCAGCTGCCCTTCATCCGTCAGGGAAACGCCCCGGGAATTGCGTTCAAAAAGTGTTGTCTGCAATTCGGCTTCCAGGCTGCTGATAGATTTGCTGATGGCAGGCTGGCTGATATAGAGCTGTCTGGCAGCGGCCGATATAGAGCCACACTGTGCAACCGTATAGAAAATGCGGTATAAAGAAAGGTTCGTATCCATAAATTTTCTCCTATAAGTGTAAGTTATAACCAATATTCGTAATATATATTTCTATTATACATCCAATTATGGTACAATAACAACACTGGAATTTCAACAGAAAAAAGACGGCAAATGACACCAGTTTTACCTGGTGTTTTTGGTTTTATACGTTAACAAGGTAAATTTTTACGTAATTACAGTTGAAATTCCAAAAGAAATAGTTTATTATAGATTTTAACGCAAATGCAAGGCCGTTTGTCGGGGAAAGGGAGATTATCATGAATTATAAGATTGCATTAATTAAAGGTGACGGTATTGGTCCTGAAATTGTAGATGAAGCTGTAAAGGTGCTGAATCAGGTAGGAGAGAAGTATGGTCATACATTTGATTATACGAGAGTACTGATGGGCGGCGAATCCATTGATGCCTGCGGTGTACCATTGACAGATGAGGCAATTGCACAGTGCAAAGCCAGCGATTCTGTATTGATGGGTTCTATCGGCGGCAATACAACCACATCACCATGGTACAAACTGGAGCCATCCCTTCGTCCGGAGGCCGGTTTGCTGAAGCTTCGTAAGTCACTTGGCTTATTTGCCAATATTCGTCCGGCTTACCTGTACGATGAATTAAAGGCAGCATGCCCGATTAAGGATGAGATTATCGGAGATCAGGGCTTTGATATGGTGATTATGCGTGAACTGACAGGCGGTCTTTATTTCGGTGAGAGAAAGACGGTTGAGGAGAATGGTGTCCTGAAAGCTTACGATTCACTGACTTATGATGAGAATGAAATCAGACGAATTGCCATCAAAGGTTTTGAAATCGCTATGAAGAGACGCAAGAATGTCATCAGTGTCGATAAGGCCAATGTCCTTGATTCTTCTCGTTTATGGAGAAAGGTTGTTGAAGAAGTAGCGAAGGATTATCCGGAAGTGACATACTCCCATATGCTGGTTGACAACTGTGCCATGCAGCTTGTAAAGAATCCGGGTCAGTTTGATGTTATTCTGACAGAGAACATGTTTGGTGATATTCTTTCTGATGAAGCCAGTGAGATTACAGGTTCCATCGGTATGCTGTCATCCGCCAGCCTCAGTGAGACAAGCCTTGGTCTGTATGAACCAAGTCATGGCTCTGCACCGGACATTGCAGGAACGAATCAGGCCAATCCGATCGCAACGATCCTTTCAGCGGCTATGATGCTCAGATATTCATTAAATCTGGATAAGGAAGCAGATGCTATTGAAGCGGCAGTTAAGGCTGTTTTGAAGAAAGGACTCAGAACTGTTGATATTATGTCTGAAGGCTGTACACAGCTTGGCTGCAAAGAAATGGGCGATGCTATTGCAGCAGAAATCCAGTAAATATTTTGTTTTCGCAGGAAGTTGTGTTTTCTGTGAAGGCATACAGAAGTTCGTGACAAAAGGATAGAGATAAATACAAACAGATATTTTTCAGGAAGGAATGAATAGAATGAAGAGTGATAATGTAAAAAGCGGTATGCAGCAGGCACCGCATCGTTCCCTGTTTAATGCACTGGGAATGACTCAGGAAGAAATGAAGAAACCACTTGTAGGTATCGTAAGTTCCTACAATGAAATTGTACCGGGTCATATGAACCTGGACAAGATTGTGAATGCAGTTAAGCTTGGTGTGGCTATGGCAGGCGGTACACCGGTTGTTTTCCCGGCAATCGCTGTATGTGATGGTATTGCCATGGGTCATATCGGCATGAAATATTCTCTTGTTACCCGTGATCTGATTGCAGATTCTACAGAGGCGATGGCCATTGCCCACCAGTTCGATGCACTGGTTATGGTGCCTAACTGTGATAAGAATGTACCTGGACTTCTGATGGCAGCAGCCAGAGTGAATGTACCAACTGTATTTGTCAGCGGCGGTCCGATGTTAGCCGGTCATGTGAAGGGTCACAAGACAAGTCTTTCCAGTATGTTTGAGGCAGTCGGTTCTTATGCAGCAGGTAAGATGTCTGCTGAAGATGTTCTTGATTATGAGCAGCATGCATGTCCGACCTGCGGTTCCTGTTCAGGTATGTATACAGCCAACAGTATGAACTGTCTGACAGAAGCTATCGGTATGGGCCTTCAGGGCAACGGTACAATTCCGGCTGTTTATTCTGAACGTATCAAACTGGCCAAACATGCCGGCATGAAAGTTATGGAACTTCTTGAGAAGAATATTCGTCCAAGAGATATCCTGACAGAGAAAGCATTTATGAATGCGCTGACAGTAGATATGGCTCTGGGATGTTCCACTAATACAATGCTTCATCTTCCGGCAATTGCACATGAAGCAGGTGTTGATATCAACCTTGATATTGCCAATGAACTCAGCGCAAAGACACCAAACCTGTGTCACCTGGCACCGGCCGGACATACTTATATGGAAGAACTCAATGAAGCAGGCGGTATCTATGCTGTTATGAACGAATTGAATAAGAAGGGACTCCTTTACACAGATCTGATTACTGCAACAGGCAAGACGGTTGGTGAGAATATCAAAGGATGCGAGAACAAGAATCCTGAAGTTATTCGTCCAATTGACAATCCATACAGCCAGACAGGCGGTATCGCTGTACTGAAGGGCAATCTGGCAGTGAACGGCAGTGTTGTTAAACGTTCTGCAGTTGTTCCTGAGATGATGGTACATGAAGGACCGGCACGTGTCTTTGACTGCGAAGAGGATGCGATTGCAGCCATCAAGGGCGGCAAGATCGTACCTGGCGATGTTGTTGTTATCCGTTACGAAGGACCAAAGGGCGGCCCTGGTATGAGAGAGATGCTGAATCCGACATCTGCCATCGCAGGTATGGGACTTGGTTCCAGTGTGGCACTGATCACAGACGGACGTTTTTCAGGTGCATCCAGAGGCGCATCCATCGGTCATGTTTCTCCGGAGGCAGCACTTGGCGGCAATATTGCCCTTGTTGAAGAAGGCGATATTATCAAGATCAATATTCCTGAAAATACATTAAATGTCGATGTTTCTGATGAAGTGCTTGCCGAAAGAAGAGCAAAATGGCAGCCAAGAGAGCCGAAGGTGACAACAGGTTATCTGGCACGTTATGCTGCACTTGTTACAGACAGCAGCAAAGGTGCAATCCTTCAGGCTCCGACAGTATAGGATTCGGAAGGGAAGAATAGAATGTTATTAACAGGAGCAGAAATAGTAGTTGAATGTCTGAAAGAGCAGGGCGTGGATACTGTTTTCGGTTATCCGGGCGGTGCCATCCTGAATGTTTATGATGCACTGTATAAGCACAGCGATGAGATCAGACATGTATTGACTTCACATGAACAGGGGGCTTCCCATGCGGCAGACGGCTATGCCCGTGCAACAGGCAAAGTCGGTGTCTGCCTGGCAACATCAGGACCGGGAGCAACCAATATCGTTACAGGTATTGCGACAGCTTATATGGATTCCGTTCCGGTAGTCGCTATCACCTGCAATGTCAATGTCAATCTTCTTGGCAGGGATAGTTTTCAGGAAATAGATATTGCCGGTATCACAATGCCGGTGACAAAGCATAATTTTATTGTCAAAGATGTGAATAAGCTGGCGGATACCATCCGCCGTGCATTCTCAATTGCTCAGACAGGACGTCCGGGACCTGTCCTTGTGGATATTCCAAAGGATGTAACCGGCGCGGAAACTGAGTATGAATACAAGAAGCCGACGCCGATCAAACGCAAGACAGATCAGATTAATGAAGAGACCGTTCAGGAAGTGATTGGCCTGATCGAGCATTCAGTAAGACCGTTTATCCTTGTAGGCGGCGGCGTGATCCGTGCAGATGCAGCAGATGAGCTTAGAGAATTTGCTGCCAAAGTGCAGGCACCGGTAGCGGATACATTGATGGGCAAGGGGGCATTTGACGGCAGAGAAGATGCCTATACCGGTATGGTCGGCATGCATGGCACCAAGACATCCAACTACGGCATTACAGAATCTGATCTGCTGATTGCCATCGGTACACGTTTTTCTGACCGTGTCCTGGGCAATGTTAAGGCGTTTGCCAGACATGCGGATCTTGTCCATATTGATGTGGATGCGGCGGAAGTCAACAAAAACGTCATGTGCAAGTATTCTATTGAAGGGGATGCCAAAATTGTCCTTCAGATACTGAACGAGAAGCTGACGCAGCAGGATCATGAGCCATGGATGCGTCATATCCGTGAGATGAAGTCACGTTATCCGATGACTTATAACCATGAGGTATTGACAGGACCGGGGGTTGTCGAAAGTATTTATAAGGCAACAAACGGTGATGCGATTATTTGTACAGAAGTTGGGCAGAACCAGATGTGGGCTGCACAATTTTATAAATATAAAGAACCGAGACAGTTTATCTCATCCGGTGGTCTCGGTACAATGGGATATGGCCTTGGCGCTGCACTTGGGGCAAAGCTTGGCTGCCCGGACAGAACAGTGATCAATGTTGCCGGAGACGGTTGTTTCCGAATGAATATGAATGAGCTGGCAACAGCCTCCAGATATCAGATTCCGGTGATTGAAGTTGTTGTCAACAACCATGTACTTGGTATGGTGAGACAGTGGCAGACATTATTTTACGGTGAACGCTATTCAGCCACCGTTTTAAATGACAGTGTTGATTATGTCAAGGTTGCCGAAGCTATGGGTGTAGCCGGCCGCCGTGTAACAACACAGAAGGAATTTGATGAAGCCATTCAGTGGGCAATCAATTTAAAGAAACCGGTTCTCATCGATTGTATGATTGATCCGGATGACAAAGTATGGCCGATGGTCGCTCCGGGAGCATCCATTGCGGATGCATTTTCCGAAGAAGACATCGATAAATAACATCAGTAAACCACCTTTAGGTTTAAATAAAACATAATTATCATCAAAAAGGAGAGAAGAAAAATGAGCAGAGTTTATAACTTTTCAGCAGGTCCAGCTGTATTGCCTGTTGAAGTATTGCAGGAAGCAGCAGATGAAATGCTTGACTACAGAGGCACTGGCATGTCAGTAATGGAGATGAGCCATCGATCTAAAGCTTTCGACAATATCATTAAAGAAGCAGAAGCTGATTTAAGAAAGCTCATGAATATTCCAGACAACTATAAAGTGTTGTTCCTTCAGGGTGGTGCTTCACAGCAGTTTGCCATGATTCCTATGAACTTCATGAAAAATAGAAAAGCGGGATATATTTTAACAGGTCAGTGGGCTAAGAAAGCATTTTCAGAAGCAAAGATTTTCGGTGAAGCTGTGGAATTAGCCTCATCAGCAGACAAGACATTTACATATATTCCGGACTGCAGTGACCTGCCTATCACGGATGATATGGATTATGTGTATATTTGTGAAAATAACACAATTTATGGTACAAAATACCATACTTTACCAAATACTAAAGGTAAATTACTGATTGCCGATCAGTCTTCATGTTTCTTATCTGAACCTGTTGATGTGACAAAATACGGTATGATCTATGCCGGCGTACAGAAGAATGTAGGCCCGGCAGGTACGGTTATTGCCATCATCAGAGAGGACCTGATCACAGATGATGTCCTTCCGGGCACACCAACTATGCTGAAGTATAAGACTCAGGCAGACAATGATTCTCTGTACAATACACCGCCTTGCTATGGTATTTATATCTGCGGCAAAGTATTCAAATGGCTGTTAAAGACAGGCGGTCTTGAAGAGAGAAAGAAGATCAACGAAGCTAAGGCAAAGATTCTCTATGATTTCCTTGATCAGAGCAAGATGTTCAAAGGTACAGTTGAGAAAGACAGCCGTTCTATCATGAATGTACCTTTCGTAACAGGTGATGCAGATCTGGATGCTAAGTTTGTTGCAGAAGCAAAGGCAGCCGGTCTTGAGAATCTGAAAGGTCATCGTACAGTTGGCGGTATGAGAGCCAGCATTTACAATGCAATGCCGACAGAAGGCGTTGTAGCCCTTGTTGATTTTATGAAGAAGTTTGAGGCTGAGAATACAAAATAGGCCGAATTGTCCGGAGGTAATGATCATGAAAATTAGTTGCTTAAATCCGATTGCTGCTGTAGGCATGCAGCTTTTTACAGATGCTTATGAGAAGGTTGACGATTTTGCTGCATCCGATGCAGCCCTTGTAAGAAGTGCCAGTGTTCATGAACTGGAGCTTCCAGATCAGCTTTTGGCAATCGCCAGAGCAGGTGCCGGTGTCAACAATATTCCGCTGGATAAATGCGCAGAAAAAGGTATTGTTGTCTTTAACACACCAGGTGCCAATGCCAACGGTGTCAAAGAAGCGGTTCTTGCAGGTCTCTTCCTTGGCGCAAGAGATATTGTGGGCGGCGTAAACTGGGTTCAGACAGTGAAGGAAGACCCGAATGTTGCTAAACTTGTAGAAAAAGGCAAGAAACAGTTTGCCGGTACAGAAATCATGGGCAAAAAGATCGGTGTCATCGGTCTTGGCGCCATCGGTGTTCTGGTAGCCAATGCCTGTGTTGCTCTGGGAATGGAAGTTTATGGTTATGACCCATTCATTTCTGTTGATGCGGCATGGAATTTGTCAAAGGATATCAAACATATTGCCAATGTTGAAGATATTTATGCAAACTGTGATTATATTACAGTGCATGTACCTTTGATGGACAGCACAAAGAAGATGATCAATGCAGATGCATTTGCAAAGATGAAAGACGGCGTGATCCTTTTGAATTTTGCACGTGACCTGCTGGTTGATGATGATGCTCTTGAAGCAGCGATTGCTTCAGGAAAAGTCAGAAAATATATTACAGACTTCCCGAATGCGAAGACAGCTCAGATGAGCGGTGTTGTGGCTATTCCTCATCTTGGTGCTTCTACAGAAGAATCAGAAGATAACTGTGCAGTGATGGCTGTGAAAGAATTGAGAGATTATCTCGAGAATGGTAATATCACACATTCTGTCAACTACCCAGCTTGTGATATGGGCATCTGCAAAGCAGCCGGCCGTATTACCATCTGCCATAAGAATATCCCGAATATGCTTGGACAGCTGACAGGTGCATGTGCGGCTGAAGGCATCAACATTGAAGATATGACCAATAAGTCCAAAGGTGACTGGGCATACACAATGATGGATATCGGTTCAGAAGTAACAGAAGCCCTTGTTGAGAAACTGGCAGCTATTAACGGAGTTGTAAAGGTAAGAAAGGTGAAATAAGCTTTATGGCCAATGTCAAACCTTTTCGGGCAATCAGGCCGTCATCTGCGCTGGCCGCGCAGGTGGCGGCTTTGCCTTATGATGTCTATAACAGAGAAGAAGCGGCAGAGAAAGTGAAGGGACATCCTTTATCTTTTCTCAATATTGACCGCCCGGAGACACAGTTTGATCCGTCCATGGATATGTATGCGGACTGTGTCTATGAAAAAGCAAAAGAAATGCTGGAGAAGGAGATTTCAGACGGCGTTTTTGTTCAGGATACTCAAAAATGCTATTATCTCTATGAACTGACTATGAACGGCCGAAGTCAGACCGGCATTACAGCCTGTGTATCCATTGATGATTATCTGCACCAGGTTGTAAAGAAGCATGAGGATACAAGAGCTGAGAAAGAGCAGGACCGTATCCGCCATGTGGATGTCTGCAGCGCACAGACAGGACCGATTTTTCTGACGTACAGAACGAACCCGATACTTTCTTATATCGTCTGTCATGTGAAAGAAGATGCGCCGGTTCATGATTTTGAGGCAGAAGATGGCATTCGTCACAGAGTATGGGTCATTGATGATGACCTGGCGGTGTCAGCCATTGAAAAGGCCTTTACGGCTGTCGATGCGTTGTACATCGCCGATGGTCATCATCGTGCAGCCAGTGCTTTTAAAGTAGGCATGAAGCGCCGAAGAACCCATCCGGCCTACAATGGAACAGAAGAATTTAATTATTTTCTTGCGGTTTTATTTCCGGAAGAAGAATTAAAGATTATGGACTATAACCGTCTGGTGAAAACACTGAATGGTTGGTCAAAGGAAGATTTTCTTGACAGAATCAGCCGCGATTTCACAGTAGAATATGTGGGCGAGAATGCAGTATCTCCGTCTGAAAAAGGTGAATTCGGTATGTATCTGGATCATGAATGGTATCGGCTGAAGGTACATCCGGATAAAACATCAGAAGATCCGGTGGATGGACTGGATGTTTCAATTCTCCAGATGAATCTTCTGGATCCGGTTCTGGGTATCGAAGATCCGAGAACAGATGAGAACATCGAATTCGTCGGCGGCATCCGCGGACTGGGAGAATTGGAAAAACGCTGCCATGAAGACATGACCGTGGCCTTTTCCATGTATCCCACATCTATACAGGAACTGCTGGCCGTGGCCGACGCAGGACGGCTCATGCCGCCAAAATCCACATGGTTCGAACCAAAACTGCGTTCCGGATTGTTCATCCACAAAATCGAAAAATAACAGAAAGCGCGCTTAAAGCCCTGTTTAATAATTATTGAGCGCGTTTATGTCGCTCCATGAGAACGCGGAATATGCAGAGAATATGATTTTGTGATTATATTCGTGAACCTTAGAGAATCAAAAATAGAACAGTGCGGCCTCAATAAACTTCAATATGGGATAAAAATGAGCTTCTCAACACAGGTGCTTCAGCGTGGCCGGTCCTTAGGCAGCGTATTTTGCTGCCTTAGTACCGCTGCACACGCTGTGCAGTGGAAACGTGCCTGTGGTGAGAAGCTCATTTTTATCCCATTCTAGAAGCCTATGGGCCGCACTATCCTATTTTTCAGAATTAACAAGGTTCACGTCCATATGGTCATATGGAATTTCTATGCCTTCCGCGTCGAAGGCTTTTTTGATGGCTTCGCGGATTTCGAAGCGGGTGTCCCAGTATTTGTCGGTGAGTGCCCAGACTCTTAAAACAATGCGGACGGAGCTGCTGTCAAAATCCTCAACAAAGACGAGGGATTCGTGCATTTTGGAGAGGGTTTCGCATTTTGAAGCTACATTGAGTAAGACTGTCCGGACATGGTCGATGTTTTCGTCGTAGCTGATACCGACAGGAAAATCTATGCGCCGGCTTTCCTGATGCGTCAGGTTGGTTACTGGCGAATCTGCCAGTTTGCCGTTGGGAATGCAGACCATTTCGTTATTGGCGGTCAGCAGCCGGGTATAAATAATCTCAATAGCCATGACGGTCCCTTCATGACCGTTTCCGTCATCGATGTAGTCGCCGACGACAAAAGGCTTCATAATCAGCAGAAGGACACCGCCGGCAAAATTGGCAAGACTGCCCTGGACGGCGAGACCGATCGCTAAACTGGCAGAAGTCAGCAAAGCAATCAGAGAGGTGGTATCCACTCCTAACTTGTTGATGACAACAATAGCGAGAAGGGCTCTTAATCCGAATTTGGTCAGTGAATTGATGAAACTGGTTACGCTGGCATCAAGTCGGGTCTTATCAAGAGAATGCCGAACAATTTTGCAGATAAATTTGGTCAGATACCATCCGATGATAAGGATGATGACTGCACTGACAAAAATATGTGCTTTGCTGATGACATAATCAATGATTTTCTGCAGATAATCGATAGATTGTTCAGCTGTTTCGGCCAAGTCATTGGCTGTGGCAGCTGAGACTAAAATGTGCATAAGGAACCTCCTTTTTACAAAAGATGATAACAGATGAGAGCGGTCTCACATCTTCCGAAAATCGTCTCTCGATTTGAATCTATTATAGCATACAAAAAGAAAAAAGAAATTAAAAGTTGTTTGTCGAAAAATCGCCCATTTGTCAAAATATGTGGTATGATGTGGAAACAATAGATGGTGGAAGGAGGTTTGGCTGTGTGGATATTACAGAACGTATCGTTAAACTGAACGAGAAGAGGGGCTGGTCTGTCTATCGGCTGGCTAAGGAAGCGAAGATTTCTTCGTCAACTCTGACGAATATGATGCGGCGGGGAACCTGCCCGTCATTGACGACGCTTGAACGTTTATGTGAAGCATATGGGATTACATTGGCGGAGTTTCTTTATGATCAGGAGGATTTGATTCATCTGAATGAAGCACAGAAGCGGCATTTAGACCGTTGGAATTTACTGACAGAGAGACAGCAGAGAGCAGTGGAACTCTTTATAGATGGACTAAGACAGATTGGATAAGGAATAATATTTTTATAGGAATGATATTTTTAGAAGATACAGACAAGATAAAAAGCCGGATATTCGTTGATGCATAGGCATAACAGGTGAATATCCGGCTTTCAATTATTTTATATAGAACGAATGACCGCGGATCAGCGAATGATGCACGGGTTGGAATTTAGTTTTCTTCCAGATAGCGGCTGTTGATATCGATGACTTTCTGCATGGCTTCATGGCCCGGAGCACCGATGGTCTGACGAAGGCTGACACAGGTCTTCATGCTGATAGCTTCATAGACATCTTCTTCGAAGACAGGACTGATCTTCTTGTATTCTTCCAGAGGCAGGTCATCCAGGGCGATGCCTTTGTCGATACAGATCAGAACCAGCTGACCGATGATGCCGTGAGCATCACGGAATGGGACACCGTGTTTAACAAGATAGTCAGCGGCATCTGTGGCATTGGTGAAACCGTTCTTGCTGCTGGCAGCCATGTTTTCTTTGTTGACGTGCATGGTTTTGATCATGCCGTTGAATAGTGCGAGGCAACCCTTGACTGTATCGATGGCGTCGAAGGTCAGCTCTTTATCTTCCTGCATATCTTTGTTGTATGCAAGAGGAAGACCTTTCATGGTTGTGAGAAGGGATGTCAGAGCACCATAGACACGACCTGTTTTACCGCGGATCAATTCTGCGATATCAGGATTCTTCTTCTGAGGCATGATGGAACTGCCGGTAGAGTAGGCATCATCCAGTTCGATGAAGCGGTATTCATTGCTGTTCCAGAGGATGATCTCTTCGCAGAAACGGCTCAGGTGCATCATGATTGTAGACAGTGCACTGAGGTATTCGATGAGATAGTCTCTGTCAGATACAGAATCCATACTGTTGAGTGTAGGACCCGCGAAGCCCAGAAGGCTGGCTGTGTATTCACGGTCAAGAGGATAGGTTGTACCTGCCAGTGCGCCTGCACCAAGCGGACAGTAGTTCATACGTTCATGAATGTCGTGGAGTCTTGAACGGTCACGCTTGAACATTTCGAAGTAAGCACCGATGTGGTGAGCCAGTGTAACAGGCTGTGCTTTCTGCAGATGCGTAAAGCCCGGCATATAAGTATCAATGTGTTCTTTCATCAGATCAAGCAGTGTGGTCATCAGTTCCTTGACCAGTTCGTCTGTTGCCAGAACCTCATCACGGGTGTAGAGTTTCATATCCAGGGCCACCTGGTCGTTGCGGCTGCGTCCTGTATGGAGCTTCTTGCCGGTGTCACCGGTGCGTTCGATGAGGATAGATTCCACGAAGCTGTGGATATCTTCATATTCTTCTGTAATCTGTAATTTGCCGGATTCGATATCGCTGCAGATTTCTTTCAGTGCTGAGATGATGATATCACGTTCAGCATCTGTGATGATTGCCTGTTTGGCAAGCATTGTGACATGGGCGATACTGCCCTGGATATCCTGGTGATAGAACTTCTGATCGAAAGTGATCGAAGCGTTAAAGTTATGTACAAGCTGGTTTTCTTCTTTGGTAAAGCGTCCGCCCCAGAGTTTCATCGGTTAATTCATCCTTTCCTTATGTATATGATTCAGGACTCGATTGCAAGTCCCGGTGCGTCATTCGGGTCTGCTTTGCAGACAAAGTTTTCACTGGTTTATATCTTATCGTGTTTTCAGGGGGATTGCAAGAAAAACAGTACAAATTCAATACAAAAAGTTATTTACAACCGGATAATACTATGCTACAATGGTTGAGTATGAGTTTTAACCTGTGCCCAGATTGCGGAATCTCCAGCCGAATCCTGGCATAAGGCATTTATAATTTTTAGGAGGATTTAACCATGATTACAGCAGAACAGAAAAAAGAAATCGTAGCTAAATACGGCAAGACACCTGAAGATACAGGTTCACCAGAAGTTCAGATCGCACTTTTATCAGCAAGAATCGCTGACCTTACAGAGCATCTGAAGACACACAAGAAAGACCATCATTCAAGACGTGGTATGCTTAAGATGGTTGGTCAGAGACGTGGCTTACTTGATTACCTGAAGAAGACAGATATCGAGAGATACAGAGCTATCGTTGAGAAGTTAGGTTTAAGAAGATAATTATTATCTATCATGGGGCTGTCGGTAAAGGTATTATACGGCAGCCCTGTTTGCGTTGCAATTACTATCAGGAGCATCTGGAAATTCCAGAATTGTTACTGTCCGAGACCACTGAAAAGTTAATCAGAGCGTGGGCATTGGTTGATTATTCAGTAGTTTCGGAAGGCTCCTGAGAAAATTATATTTTAATTTTATAAAAGGAGATTGAAAATGGCAAAAGAATACAAAAGTTTTTCCATGGAACTTGCCGGCAGAACACTTCGTGTAGAAGTTGGACATGTCGCTGCTCAGGCAAATGGCGCTGCACTGATGTATTATGGTGACACATGTGTGTTATCAACAGCAACAGCTTCCGAGAAGCCAAGAGATGGTATTGACTTCTTCCCATTAAGCGTTGAGTTTGAAGAGAAGATGTACTCCGTAGGCAAGATTCCGGGCGGTTTCAATAAGCGTGAAGGTAAGGCAAGCGAGAATGCGGTGCTTACAGCGAGAGTTATCGACAGACCGATGCGTCCGCTTTTCCCTAAGGATTACAGAAATGATGTGACATTGAACAACCTTGTTCTTTGTGTGGATCAGACATGCAGCCCTGAGCTGACAGCAATGCTCGGTTCTGCTATTGCAACATGCATTTCAGATATTCCATTTGATGGCCCGTGTGCTATGACACAGGTTGGTATGATTGACGGTGAGTTCATCATCAATCCGTCCAATGAGCAGAAATCTGTATCCGATCTTGCACTGACAGTTGCTTCTACTCGTGAGAAGGTCATTATGATTGAAGCAGGTGCCAATGAAGTTCCTGAGGACAAGATGATTGAGGCTATTTATGCTGCACATGATGTTAACCAGGAGATCATCAAATTCATCGACCAGATTGTTGCAGAATGCGGCAAAGAGAAGAAGGATTATGAACATTATGCTATTCCTGAAGAATTAAATGCAGCTATGAAAGAACTCTTCCCTCCGGAAGCAATGGAAGAAGCTGTATTTGCAGATGAGAAACAGACAAGAGATGCCAACATCCGTGTTATTAAAGATAAACTTGCAGAAGCATTTGCAGATAAGGAAGAGTGGCTGCCTCTGATTGACGATGCTGTTTACCAGTATCAGAAGAAGACAGTACGTAAGATGATTCTCAAGGATCACAAGCGTCCTGATGGCCGTGCCATTGATCAGATCCGTCCGCTTGCAGCAGAAATCGACCTGTTTGCAAGAACACATGGTTCCGCAATGTTCACAAGAGGTCAGACACAGATTTGTACCATTACAACACTGGCACCATTATCAGATGCCCAGAAGGTGGATGGCCTGAATGAATTTGTGACAAGCAAACGTTATATGCATCATTACAACTTCCCATCCTACTCTGTAGGTGAGACAAAGCCTTCCAGAGGTCCGGGCCGTCGTGAGATCGGTCATGGTGCATTGGCTGAGAGAGCATTAGTACCTGTTCTTCCATCAGAAGAAGAGTTCCCATATGCAATCCGTACAGTATCTGAGACTTTTGAATCCAATGGTTCCACATCACAGGCTTCTATCTGTGCATCTACAATGTCTCTGATGGCAGCAGGTGTTCCAATTAAGAAACCAGTTGCAGGTATTTCCTGTGGCCTTGTAACAGGCGATACAGATGATGATTACCTTGTATTGACAGATATTCAGGGCCTTGAAGATTTCTTCGGTGATATGGACTTTAAGGTGGCTGGTACACATGATGGTATTACAGCTATCCAGATGGATATCAAGATCCATGGTCTGACACGTCCTATCGTTGAGGAAGCAATCAGAAGAACAAAACAGGCAAGAGAATACATTCTTACTGAGATTATCGAGCCTTGTATCTCTGAACCGCGTAAGGAAGTCGGCGAATTTGCTCCGAAGATCCAGCAGATCAAGATCGATCCTTCCAAGATCGGTGATGTTGTAGGTCAGAAGGGTAAAGTCATCAACCAGATCATTGATGAAACAGGCGTGAAGATCGATATCACTGATGACGGTGCTGTATCTATCTGCGGCGTAGACAAAGCAGGCATTCAGAAAGCAATCGATATGATCACAATGATCGTATCTGATTTTGAAGAAGGCCGTATCTACACAGGTAAGGTTGTCAGCATCAAGGAATTCGGTGCATTCCTTGAGTTTGCTCCAGGCAAAGAAGGTATGGTTCATATCTCCAAGCTTGACAAGAAGCGTGTCAACCATGTTGAAGACGTACTGACACTTGGTGATGTTATCAAAGTTAAATGCATGGGCAAGGACAAGATGGGACGTATCAGCTTCAGCAAGAAAGACGCTGAATAATCCATCAGCAGATATATTTAGAAAAGCTTATGAATAATTAATAGAGGATATCATTTTGCGGATATAAAAATCCACAGAATGATATCCTTTTGTTGTTTTAGACTGACGGTATATGATAAGATAAAGATAGGCAACGGAAAAGGAAGGTTATGGAGGATGAAGCATGAAGGTAAGGATATGTCCGCTGTGTGACAGCGAAATGAAAAAAGCCCATTATTGTGATACATGTCATTCTTTTGTATGGCGACCTGAGATTCTGGATATTCATTATAATGCGCAGCAGAGAGGACATGGTGAGGAAGATTGTTCCTATGGTTTGGAACACGATCGGAAAGATCACCATGGGGAGCGTGACGGAAGATTTTCAGACATGTTGAGAAAATCGGGGAAGAAGTCTCAAAATAATTCGTCGCATGAAGAAGTATACGGAAGTAGTGCTCAGAAAACGGCTGCAAACCGGCAAAGAGCAGGAACATCGGATACAAATCAGAACAAGCGCAAAGCGGGAGGGTGTCTTGCAAAGATTATATTGGTGCTGATTATTCTGAATGCGGTGATTGGAAGTATTGGATCGAATCTTTTAGATTTCTTTACGGGAGATGACTTCCGGTATCGTATTGAGAACGTGCTGGATGAATTCGGAATTGAAGATGATATACCAATCTGGGAAAGTGAATCAGAAGCTGCGGATGCTGATGAAATCAAGGATGCTAATGAGAATGAAGACACAGCTGTTAACTCAGACACAGGATATCTGGGATCAGATGATATCAGCTATTTTGAAATGACGAAAGATGAGCTGGAAGAATTTATTTTTGCATGGTCGAATACAGAATATGGACGGACAGTACAGAAAATAGAAGATAATGTCGAGCAGGAAGGTACATATGTGGATGAAGATGGCAATGAATATCATGTACCTGAGATAGGCACTTATTATAGTATGGGAGAGAATCGGGATTGTATAGCACTTTACAGTGAGTGTGATACTTCACAGGTGAAGGCGGTAACGGCTATGTTTGAAGATGAAGATCGTGTTAAAGATTTTGGGATAATGGCTGCATCGGTATTAGATCCTGAGGGTGAATATAATCGTTCAGACTGGGAGGCAGAATTGAGTAAATTAATCAATCAGGTTAAAGAGGAAAACGCCGGAGAATCAGATCATGGATATGTCAGCAAAGATATTGATGATATGATTGTCACCGCTTCGAAATTTGCTTCGGGTGAGATATGCCTAACCTTTGAAGCGATGGATTTTCAGTGATTGTGTGAAAAAATAAACAACATAGGCAGGTTATAATCTTGACGATTTATACAACTTGTATTAAAATAGATGGTGAAGAATGACTACCTGTCAATAAAGAGTTTATTGATATGGTCATATATAGAAAGGAGAAAAATATCATGGCAAAAGTTATGAAAACTATGGATGGTAACACAGCTGCTGCTTGGACTTCTTATGCGTTCACAGAAGTTGCTGGTATCTTCCCGATCACACCATCCTCACCTATGGCAGAAGTAACTGACGATTGGGCAGCCAACGGCAGAAAGAACATCTTCGGTCAGACTGTTGATGTAGTAGAAATGGAATCCGAGGCAGGTGCTTCAGGTACAGTTCATGGTTCTATTTCTTCAGGTGCATTAACAACTACTTATACAGCTTCCCAGGGCTTATTACTTATGATCCCTAACATGTATAAGATCGCAGGTGAATTATTGCCTTGTGTATTCCATGTAAGTGCCAGAGCATTAGCTTATCATGCATTAAACATCTTCGGCGATCACTCTGACGTTATGGCATGTCGTCAGACAGGTTTTGCAATGCTCTGTTCTAACTCCGTTCAGGAAGTTATGGACCTGGCTGCAGTTGCTCATCTTGCTACAATCAAAGGCAGAGTTCCATTCCTTCATTTCTTTGATGGTTTCAGAACATCTCATGAAATTCAGAAAGTTGAATGTACAGATTATGACGAATTAGCTAAATTAGTAGATTACGATGCACTGGCAGAGTTCAGAAAATCCGCTCTGAACCCAGAACATCCAGTTATGAGAGGTACAGCTCAGAACCCAGATGTTTACTTCCAGGGTCGTGAAGCAAGCAACAAGTTCTATGATGCACTTCCAGAAATCGTAGAAGAATACATGGCTAAAGTCAGCGAGATGACAGGTCGTGAATACAAGCTGTTCAATTACTATGGTGCTCCAGATGCTGATCGTGTTATCATCGCTATGGGTTCTATGTGTGAAGCAGCTGAAGAAGTTATCGATTACCTGACAGCTAAAGGCGAAAAAGTTGGTATCGTTAAAGTTCATCTGTACAGACCTTTCAGAGCAGACAAACTGTTCGAAGCTATCCCAGCTACAGTTAAGAAGATTGCTGTTATGGATAGAGTTAAGGAAGTTACAGGTTACGGCGAACCATTATATGTTGATGTCTGTGCAGCAGCATTCAAAGAAGGCAAGACATATGATATCGTTGGCGGTCGTTACGGTCTTGGTTCCAAGGACGTTACTCCAGGTTCTATCATCTCTATCTATGAGAACCTGAAAGCAGATCAGCCAAAGAACAACTTCACAATCGGTATCGTTGATGATGTTACAGGTCATTCCTTGCCAATCATTCCTGAAGTTGACGTTGCTCCAGCTGGTACAACAAGCTGTAAGTTCTGGGGTCTTGGTTCTGATGGTACTGTAGGTGCTAACAAGAACTCTATCAAGATCATCGGTGACCATACAGATATGTACGCTCAGGCATATTTCCACTATGATTCCAAGAAGTCCGGTGGTGTTACACAGTCACATCTTCGTTTCGGTAAGACACCTATCCGTTCTACATACCTTGTTAAGACAGCTGACTTTATCGCATGTCATAACCAGGCTTATATCCATATGTATGATATCCTTGGTGATATTAAAGAAGGCGGTACATTCCTCTTCAATACAGTTTGGTCTCCAGAAGAACTGGATGAGAAACTGCCATCCAAGGTTAAACATCAGTTAGCTCAGAAACACGTTAAGTTCTACATCATCAACGCAGAAGATGTTGATAAAGAACTTAAGTTAAATGGTAAGACAAATGCCGTTCTTCAGGCTGCATTCTTCAAACTGGCTAACATCATTCCTATCGATACAGCTGTTAAGTATATGAAGGAAATGATCGTTAAGTCCTATGGTAAGAAGGGTGAAGACGTTGTTAACAAGAACTTCGCAGCTGTAGATGCTGGTCTTGATAAGATCGTAGAAGTTCCTGTTCCGGAAAGCTGGGCTACATGTCCTGATGACGCTCCTGTTGTTAAGGATGTTCCAGATTTCGTAAGAGACGTTGTAATGCCAATGAACGCTTGCGACGGCGATGCTTTACCAGTATCTGCTTTCAACGGCAGAGAAGATGGTCACTTCCCTCTGGGAACAGCTGCATACGAAAAACGTGGTGTTGCTGTTAGCGTACCTGTATGGGATGCTGCTAAGTGTATCCAGTGTAACCAGTGTTCATATGTTTGCCCTCATGCAACAATCAGACCTGTTCTGTTAACAGATGAGGAAGCAGCTGCAGCTCCAGCTAACTTCGGTGCTGTTCCAGGTAAGGCTAACCTTGCAGGCAAATATCAGTTCAAGATGCAGGTATCTCCTCTTGACTGTCTGGGTTGCGGCAGCTGTGTAAACATCTGTCCTACAAAGGCTCTTGAGATGGTTCCACTTGGAACACAGCTCGATGAAGCTCCTAACTGGGAATATGCAGTAGCTCTTCCACAGAAAGAGAACCCAATGGACAAATACACAGTTAAGGGTTCACAGTTTGAAAAACCATTACTTGAGTTCTCAGGCGCATGTGCAGGTTGTGGTGAAACACCTTACATCAAACTTGTAACTCAGTTATTCGGTGATAGAATGTATGTTGCTAACGCAACAGGTTGTACATCTATCTGGGGTGGTTCTGCTCCATCTATGCCATATACAACTAACGAAAAAGGTCAGGGTCCTGCATGGTGTAACTCACTGTTCGAGGATAATGCTGAATTCGGTTTAGGTATGTTCATGGGTCAGAAACATCGTAGAGAAGCATTAGCTAAGAAGATCAAAGGTCTTGTAGATCTTGGCGTTCTTGCTGAAGAAGCACAGGCTTGGTTAGATACTAAGGAAGAAGGCGAAGCTTCTAAGGCTACATCTGCAGCTCTGTTAGCAGCAGCTAAGGCTTACGCTGGCGACAATGCAGAAGCTAAAGCAATCTGTGATGCTATCGTTGAAGGCTATGACCTCTTAGTTAAGAAGTCACAGTGGATCTTCGGTGGTGACGGCTGGGCTTACGATATCGGTTACGGCGGTCTTGATCACGTACTTGCTTCCAACGAAGACGTTAACGTATTCGTTGTAGATACAGAAGTTTACTCCAATACTGGTGGTCAGGCTTCCAAGTCTACTCCTGTAGGTGCAGTTGCTAAATTCGCAGCTTCAGGTAAGAAGACAAAGAAGAAAGACCTTGGTATGATGGCTGCTTCTTACGGTTATGTATACGTAGCACAGGTTGCTATGGGCGCTAACATGAACCAGTTCATCAAAGCTCTTAAAGAAGCTGAAGCTTATCATGGTCCATCACTCATCATCGCTTACGCTCCATGTATCAACCATGGTATCAAGGGCGGTATGAAGGGTGCTCAGACAAGAATTAAAGAAGCTGTAGAGTGCGGTTACTGGTCATGCTGGAGATTCAACCCAGAACTTAAGGCTCAGGGCAAGAATCCATTCATCCTTGATTCTACTAAGGAACCTAAGGGCGACTTCAGAGCATTCATCATGAACGAAGTTCGTTATGCATCCCTGAAGAAAGGCTTCCCAGAAACAGCAGAAGCTCTGTACGCTAAGACAGAAGCAGATGCTAAAGACAGACTTGCTGGCTACATCAAGAAAGCAGCTGAATAATTCATCTTTTGAGGATTTTTCAGAGTCAATGAATATACAGGCTCCGGTGCTTAGGCTCCGGGGCCTTTTTCAGCTTTTACAAAGCTTCAATATCGAATAATTTGATGACAAAAGTATAAAACAACGAAAAATAAATTCTTTACGGATAAAGACCGGATATAGTATAATCGACTTATTAAGTGTGTGAAAAACAGGATCAGGGAAACAGATTGGAATTTCGCACGATGATTCGTCAGCGAATTTTGAAGGAAATTATACTGGAAAGAGTGAAGAAATGGTTAAGACCTTTTATTTGAGCAATGGACTGAAAGTTGCAATGGAATATATGCCGCAATATCGTTCGGTATCCATGGGGGTATGGGTGAAAGCCGGTTCGGTCAATGAGAATAAGCAGACCAATGGCATGGCACATGTGATCGAGCATATGCTGTTTAAAGGAACAGAAAAACGAACAGCCAAAGAACTGGCGGATGCCATGACAGAAATCGGCGGCAATATGGACGCTTATACGACGAAGGAATATACATGCTTTTACACGAAGACGCTGTATGAGCATCTTTTTTATGCCATAGATATATTGGGAGATATGCTGTCAAATTCAAAAATTGACGAGGAGGATCTGAGAAAAGAATTAGGCGTCATTGCCGAAGAAATTGATATGTATGATGATTCTCCGGAAGACATTGTGCATGAACGGCTGCAGGAAGTGATTTGGCGGGAACATTCTCTTGGTTATCTGATATCCGGTGAAAAGCAGACAGTGCTTGACTTTAAGAGGCAGGACGTGCTGGATTTTATGCAGCAATATTATACAGCCAGCAGAATGACAATTGCCATATCCGGTTATTTTGAGGAAGAGAAAGTGCTTGAGGCACTGGAAAACTGTTTTGGAAGCATTGCACAGGGACATAAAGTTTCGCTTTTGGAAGCAAATGCGCAGATTGCGAAGGCAAAATATTATCCATCGCTTTATATGCAGCACAAAGATGTGGAACAGGTGCATATGATTATTGCTTTTGAATCTCTGGATTACTATGACCCGGAGCGATATGTACTTAGTGTTGTCAACAGTTTACTGGGCGGCAATGTCAATTCCAGACTTTTTCAGACCATCCGAGAGGAAATGGGATTAAGCTATGCTATTTATTCTTATGGCGGTTCCTATGAAAAAGGCGGACTATTTCATATTTATGCGGCGGTTCATCCGAATCAGGTCAGGCCTGTACTGAAAGCGGTTGTTGATATTATTCAAAATCTGAAAAAAGAGCTGGTATCTGATCGGGAGCTGTATATTGTGAAGGAATCCGTGAAAACAGATTTGATTATATCGGATGAAAGTACCTACAATAGAATCAGCAATTACGGCAAATCCTATATTCACGGGGAGGCTATCGAGGCCGTGGAGGGAGTGGCTGATAAAATTGGACAGGTGACTGCTGACGAAGTAAGGGATTTTGTGCAGAAACATTTTGATTTAAGTCAGATGAGTCTTTCACTGGTGGGAGATTTGAGAACATTGCCGAAAAAAGAAATGGAAGATCTGTGGATGGCATACAGAACGGAGAAAGCATGAGAATTACATTAGTAACAGTCGGAAAAATAAAAGAAAAATTTTTTGTACAGGCCATTGCTGAATATAGTAAGCGTTTAAGTCGTTATTGCAAATTAGAAATCATCGAAGTGGCCGATGAGAAAACGCCGGATAAGGCCAGTGAAGCACTTGAACTGCAGATCAAGGAAAAAGAGGGAGAGCGTATCTTGAAGTCGATAAAAGATGATAGTTATGTGATAGCCCTGGCCATTGAAGGAAAAATGCGCAGTTCCGAGGAACTGGCAGCGAGAATTGAGAAGTTGGGAATCGGCGGCGAAAGTCATCTGACCTTTGTGATTGGCGGCTCCTTGGGGTTGGCACCGGCGGTCTTAAATCGCGCAGATGAAAAACTCAGTTTTTCGCCGATGACATTTCCGCATCAGTTGATGCGGGTCATTTTGCTGGAGCAGATTTATCGGAGCTATCGGATTATCAATCATGAGCCGTATCATAAATAACAATATGCATACTAATATCATCAATATTGAAGAGACTGTCACTTTTTTGGTGGCAGTTTTTTCAAGTTTGTGCGCCATGGGCGCGCTCTAACGGGTGCAAGTCCCGAACACGCCCAGATAGTGGGAAGTGTATAGCCGAACGGCAAGGGTGTCTATCGTGAGGTAGAATCTGAAGGAAGC